>JAABVA010001575.1_pt1 | contig 24127 bp, 31 predicted proteins | sample 5560331 | NCBI WGS metagenome assembly JAABVA01 (sample SAMN12812661, study PRJNA571458) | rock metagenome | isolation source: Antarctica rocks | place: Antarctica: Victoria Land, Mt New Zealand sud | collected 2016-01-07
GCCCCTCACCCTCACCGCCGTCCGAGGCGTCCAGCCAAGCGAAACCGGTCTGGCGTCCGCCCTGCTCAACACCGCCCAGCAGCTCGGTGGCGCTCTCGGCCTGGCCGTGCTGGCCACGGTGGCCATCAACGCCACCAAAAGCAGGCTCCACACCCTCACCGCCGCCGCCCACGGCCACGTCGGCGCATCCGCGGCCGCAGCCGCCACCACGCACGGTTACACCACCGCGTTCGAGGCCAGCGCCGGCATCGCCCTGGCCGGACTGGTGATCTCCATCCTCGCCATCCGAGCACCGCGACCAACGACCACCCCCAGGATCGCCGACGAGGCCGTCAGCGTCGAGAACTCCGCCGTGATCGCGTGAGCAGCCAGCCCAGCGCCTTCACGCAGCCCGAACCCGGGCCCACGCCGGCACTCTGGACCTCACACCTCCCCAGGAGCCGGCGCCCGGTTCGTGGTGCGGCTTCCGCTCGATGCTCCGAGGTGGGTCGCCAATCTCGGTCTACGACGAGGTGGATGCGATGAACTCAGAGACGACCTGGGCGAGTTGCTCACCTTTGTCTTCTTGGAGAAAGTGGCCGCGCCGGCGATGGTGATGTGTGGCTGGCCGGCTGCGCCGGGGATCTCCGCCCGGAGCACGTCGTCGGCTCCTCGAGTGATGGCATCGAAGTCGGAGAAGGCGCACAGGAACGGCCGGTCGAAGCGTCGCAACGACTCCCAGGCAGCCCGGTTGGCGGGGGCGGCGGGGTCGTCAGGTGTGGTCGGCACGAGGAGGGGGAAATGGCGGGCGCCGGCTTTGTAGGTGTCGTCGGGGTAGGGGGCGTCGTAGGCGGCGATCACCTCGTGCGACAGGTCGCTGACGCAGCCGCCGTGGACGATGCGACCGACCCGGAACTCCGGGGTCTCCTGGCTGTAACGCTGCCAGGCGAGAAACGCGTCGCCCGGCGGGCGGTCCCCGGTGGGAAGGAAGGTGTTGGCGGCCACCACCCGGGCGAAGCTGCCGGGGTGCTCGCCGACCAGTCGCAGGCCGATCAAGCCACCCCAGTCCTGGCACACGAGGGTGACGGCGTCGACGCCGATCGCCTGGAGGGCCGCCCAGGTCCACTCGACGTGGGCCTGGTAGGTGTAATCGCCCCTCTCGGCGGGCTTGTCGCTGCGGCCGAAGCCGACTAGGTCGACCGCGACCGAGCGCAGCCCGGCTGCGGAGAGGACCGGGATCATCCGCCGGTACAGATACGACCAGGACGGCTCGCCGTGGAGCAACACCACGACCTGCCCGTCGGTCGGTCCCTCGTCGAGATAGTGGACCCGCAACCGGCTGCCGTCACCGGTGTCGACCTCGACGTAATGAGGTTCGAACGGGTAGTCCGCCAAGCCGACGAACCGCTCGTCTGGTGTCCGCAGGACGTTCATGGATGCTTCCACTCTCTCATCGGTTGCTGACCGGTGGGGACGGTACCGGGCGGTCTTGTCAGGCGGTGAACCGGTGGATCGCCTCGCGAGCGTTGTCCTGGACTGTGGGGTTGGCGAAGACGGCGACGATGTCGGCTTGGTCGACGACCGGACCGGTGATTGCCGTGGCGGTGCTGGCGTAGAAGACGCCGCTTTGCAGGCTGCGGTCACCCATCCCGTCGACCAATCGGCGGGCTCCGTCGTGGAGGGAGTGCCCGACCTTGACGGCCTTGCAGCGCCGCCGACTGCTTGTCAGGTCGTCGTGGGTCATCGTTCGGCCTGGGGCCTGGCCGGCACAAGGACGCGATCGAGGAAGCCGCGGCTGTGCCCGGCGATGGTGTCGAGCTGGTCCTCCAAGGCGAAGTGGCCGCTGTCGAGCAGGTGCACCCCGGCGTCCGGCAGGTCGCGCAAGAAAGCGGTGGCGCCGGCCGGCGCGAAGATCGCGTCATTGCGCCCCCAGACGGCCAGCAGCGGGACCTGGCTGGTGCGGAAGTACTCCTGCACCGCCGGGTAGAGCGGCGGGTTGCTGGCGTAGTCGCGGAACAGCGCGAGCTGGATCTCGTCGTTGCCGGGCCGGTCCAAGCCGTTCTGGGCGTGGGTCCAGGCCTCGGGGTCGATCAGGCTAAGGTCGGGCACACCGTTCTCGTACTGCCAGCGGGTCTTCTCCACCGTTAGCGCACCGCGGACGGCAGCCTCCTTGGCGGGGCCGCCGGGGTCGCTGGCGTAGTCGAACAACCCCGACCAGAACGCGTCGACGAAGCCGTCGGTGTAGGCGTTGCCGTTCTGGCTGATGATCGCGGTGACCGTGTCGGGAGAGCGCAGGGCCAGCCGCCAGCCGATGGGGGCGCCGTAGTCCTGCACGTAGAGGGCGTAGGTGTCGATGTCGAGCTGAGACAGAAGCTGGCTGGTGACATCGGTCAGCGCGTCAAAGGTGTAGGAGAACTCCTCGACCGAGGGTGTGGCGGAGCGACCGAACCCGAGGTGGTCGGGGGCGATTAAGTGGTAGCGGTCGGCCAGCAGCGGGATGAAGTTGCGGAACATGTGCGAACTGGTCGGGAAACCATGCAGCAGCACGACCGTGGGCCGGTCCGGGCTGCCAGCTTCCCGGTAGAACACGTCGTGCCCGTGAACGCTCTGGGTGCGGTGGTGAATCGCGGTCATCAGGTCCTGCCTGTGGTGGGTGGACGGGGTCGGGGCGGTGGCGGCCATGGCGGCCATTCGCGGCGCGGTTGACGCACAGCGGTGTAGCGGTTGGCGCTGCCAATTGATGTGTCCCCCGTGCCGGCCCGGTGTTACAGGTTCAGCACGACATCCCTGTCGGGGCGGGAGCAGCACAGCAGGACGGCCCCGTCCACGGGCGGGTCCAGGGGCTCGGGGTCGTAGCCGACCTGTCCGCTGATTAGCGGGGTCTGGCAGCGGTGGCAGACCCCGGTGCGGCAGGACCAGTCCGCCGGGACGTCGCACGCCTCGGCGAGCTCGAGCAGGCTGGCCAGCCGGCCGGGCCAGCGGACGGTCAGACCTGAGCGGGCGAACACGACCTGGGGGCCGTCGCCGAGCGGGGCGGGTGGATGCGGAGCGCGCTGGTTGGGTGAAAGGGAGGCGCCGAACGCCTCGATGTGCATCCGCTCGGCCGGTGTTCCCTGGGCGCGCAGCGCGGCGGCGATGTCGGTGAGGAAGCCGGGTGGGCCGCACACGTAGCAGTTGGCGTCCTCGGGCAGGTCGAGCGCGATCAGATCGTCAGAAGTCAGTCGGCCGGTCGCGTCGAAGTCGATGCCAAGCTGGTCTGTGAGCAGCGGCCGGGTGTAACGCACCTGCCCGTGTCCGCCTGGCAGCTGCTGCAGCAGCGCCTGGGCCTGGGCGGCGTGGGGGTGCTGCTGACTGTCGCGGGCGACGTGCACCCACCACACCTGCCGGCGACTGCAAGCCTGAACCAGCGCGTCCAGCATGGCCAGCAGTGGCGTCACCCCGACCCCAGCGCTGAGCAGCACCACCGGCCCGGCCGCCGTTGCGTCCAGGGTGAACGTGCCGCGTGGCGCGGCAAGCAGGACGTGGCCCCCCACGTCGAGCTGGTCGTGCAGGCGCCGGCCCGCGGAACCTACACGCGGGCGCTTCACGCTAATCCTCAGCCCGTCCGGCCGCGGTGCTTGCGACAGCGAGTAGCTGGCGGTCAGGCTGCCGCCGACGTCGCCGTCCTGGGTGGCGTCGGGGACGGTGACGCTCACGTACTGGCCCGGCAGGTAGGGCGCCAGCTCGACCTGGTCCTGCGGCGACAGCTCGAACGATGTCACGTCTTGGCTCTCGGCGGTCCGTGCGCGCATGGTGAACCGGCGCAGCTCAGGCCAGGCCGGCGCGGCCCCGGAGTCGCTGGCGGGCGGGGCGGCGCCAGACGCGGCATCGAGCAGCTCCCGAAACGAGGACCGCCAGCCCTGCGGCAGGGCTGGCATCGCCAGCGCTCGCCGCAGGTCGCCTGGGCTGCGTCCGGGCCGGTAGAGCAGTGCGTCGGTGGCGGCGACGGTCAGGCCCGCCGGGTCGGTGAGGACGCGCACGATCGGGTCGCCGGCGCCGACGTCGCCCTCTTCGATCACGCGCAGGTAGAAACCCGGCCGGCCAGCGGCGACGAGCAGCGCGGGCATCCGGGGCTCACCCAGGCGCAGCCCGATCTTGAAGCAGGTGACCCTGGGCTGGGACACCTCGAACAGCGCCGAGCCGATCCGGTAGCGGTCGCCGATGCGCACCACGTCGTCGGGCAGCCCGCGGACGGTGAAGTTCTCCCCGAACACGCCGGTGCCGGGCAGGTCGCGGCCGAGCTCGCTCTCCCAGTACCGGTAGGACTCGGCCTGGTAGACGAGCACGGCCCTGTGCTGCCCGCCGTGCGCGACCAAGTCGGCCTGCCGGTCCCCGTCGACGTTGAGCCGGCTGACCCGCTGCCGACCGGTCACGGGTGTCTTCCAGATGGCGGTCTGCACGGGTCGGGTCGGCCCGGCGACGTCTTGGGGCTGGCCGACGTTGACCGCGAGCAGCACCGCGTCGGCGGCTGCCTCTGCTGTTGGGCTCATCGGGCGCGGGCGTAGGGGGCTCCGACGATCCAGCCGCCGACGTGCTCGGGCTGCTCCTGGGTCGGGACCAGCCGGGCCGGGTCGCCGACGCGGACGGTGCCGGGCCGGATGACCCAGCGGTTCAGGGCGATCTCGTTGCCGAAGTCACGGCGGATGCGCCGGAACACCTCCAGGTCCTGCGCGCCAGTGTCCGGGTCGATGCTGGTGACGATGCACCTGGCTCGCTGGCTGTGGATACCGATCAGCGCGTCGCCGATCTCCAGCACGTTGCCGGGCCACGAAGGCTCGGCGCCGACGGGAACCCCGGCGAGCAGCAGGTTGGGGCGCAGCCGGCGGACGTCGGCGTCCAGCTGGCCGATTGCGCCGTCGGTCGCGACCAGCAGGTTGGTGATGTCGAACCGCTCCGGGCCGTCGTAGCAGGACAGCTCGGCGTCCGGCCCGGCGGTAAGGCGGACGAGCTGCCTGGCGGCCGGGGTGTCCCAGCGGTGGCCGGCGACGCGCGGGGCGCTATCGGGGCCGGTGCTCGCCCCGAGGGTGAGCAGCTCGTGGCGGGTGCGGCCGGTGAGCGGCCCGCGGGAGTCACGAACGTGCACCGTCCGGTCACCTGCCACCCCGCCGGCAGTGAGTTCCGCGGCCTGCAGCGGCTCACCACCAAGGGACTTGACCGGGTAGCGCCAGAGCGCGGCGACGTGCACGTGTGGCGACCTGCCCTTCGTCATCGCGGACCAGTCCGTTGTAGAGCAGGATCCGGCCCGGGAGCAATGATCAGAACCTGTGGATGGGCCGAACGCCGTGCGGGGTTCTCTGCCAGCTAGTGAGCAGCCTGGTAGGCCTGCACAACTCTGCTGGGGATGCGGCCGATGCTGGCGACCTCGAAGCCGTTCTCCCGGGCCCACGCCCGCACCGCCACAAGGTCCTGGCCGGGCGAGGCGGCTGCCCCGCCCTTCGCCCCGATGCGCTTGGCGCCCCGCGGCCGCCGGACCGGATGGGCGGCGTCGACGTAGCGCCCGACCGCCTTGTAGAACTTCGCCGCGTTCTTCTCGCTCAGGTCGATCGCGTACTCGACTCCGTCGACGGCGAACGTGACCGACGTCGTCGCTTCGGTGCCGTCAAGGTCATCGATCAGGTGAACAGTCTCTTTGCTTGCCACAACCAGAATCCTTTCCCATGTCAGCAGCAGAACCGGCAGACACGCTGCTCGCTGCTCGCTGCTCCCTCAGGTCGTGCTCATGGCCCTCCCCCGCCGGTGTGGTGCTCGGCCTCGACCCGGTCCGGTACCAGGACGGCGAGCGGCAGCCGGACGACCTCGCCACCGAGGTTGGTCAGCACCGCTCCGTGCTCGGTCACCGCGGCCACCCGCCACGGCTGGTGGCCGCGGCGGTCTGCACCACACTGCCCGGCACCGGCAGATGCCCCTCCACCCCACGGGTGGCCACAACGTCGAGCGCGATGCTCGCCGCCGCATCGGCGGCCAGCGCAGCCGCGTCCTCGGCGTCGGCCTCCGACCGGCGTACTGCTTGAGCACCCCGGGGTCGGCGACCCCGAGCTGAGCGGCCAGGTGGGCCGCGACCGCCCAGGGCACCTCGGTCGGGTCGGGCAGGAACCTGCCCAGGAAGCGGACGGTGCCGAGCTGCACGGCGAACCCGAGGCGGTTGTGCTCGCCGCGCCGCATGTCGACCAGGTCGCGGTCGGCGCTGTCAAGGTAGAAGTAGCGGTCAAGCTGGGCCTGGTCCGGCTCGCTGGTGTACCGGCCGTAGCGGCGCTGCTGCTCCGCGCTGAGGAACCCCTCGCCGGCCCGCTCGCCAAGCGTCGGCACCGCGGTCAGCCCGTCCGTTCCGCCCCAGGAGTGGCCCGCAGGTACTGGTAGACGGTCTCGCGACTGACCCCGAACCACGGGCCAGCGTCGCTTTGGCGATGCCGCCCGCGACCCGCTGGCGCAGCAGGGCAACCTGCTCGGCGTTCAGGGCTCGGGCGCGGCGCCGCACTGGCGGGCCAGCGCGATGCCCTCGCGCTGGCGCTCCCTGATCAGCGACCGCTCGAACTCGGCGAACGCTCCCATCACCAGGTCGTCGAGGTTGCGGGCGAGCCGGTCCATCGAGTGCACCAGCACCGTGTCGCCGTCCCGGACGAACGCCAGCATCGCCTCCAGCTGCGGCCGGGCGGTGCTGCGGCCCGAGGCGCTGTCGGTGAACGTCCGGTCCACCGCAACGCCGTCGAGCTGCCGGTCGGGGTTCTGGTCCAGGCTGCACACCCTAGAATTGTCCCCCGCAGGTGCCGCCCGTTCTGCTGTTCGCTATCGGGCTAGGGGGGGTCTGCTGCCCGCGCAGCGGCGCCCCGAAGTCCTTTAGTGCGAGGTCGATGACGGCGTACAGGTCCTCGCGGGTGGCTCCGGACTGGGCTTCGACGGCTATTCCGCCGGCCAGGGTGACGATGAATCGCGCCAACGCCTGGGGGTCGCAGGCGCCGGGGAGGCCTCCAGCGACGATGTCCGCGGTGAACCGTTCTTCCAGGCGGCCTCGGAGTGCCTCCCGATGCCCGGCGAGCCACCGACGCAGATCCTCGGCGTCGGTGACGGAGGGCGAGCTGTTGACCACGAGGCAGCCTGCTGTGTGCGCGGGGTCAGTGACCACGTCGACATAGCCGCGGAGCAGCGCCGCGACTCCGTCGTGGGGGGAGGCCGACTGGAACGCGCGCCGGAACGCCTCGGCCTGGGTTTCTACGTATCGCCCGACGATTTGGCGGAACAGCGCCTCCTTGCTTCCGAACGCGAGGTAGAAGCTGGCCGGCGCGATGCCCATCGCAGCGGTCAGGTCGGCCAGCGACGTTGTGTCATAGCCCCGCCAGAACAGCCGGGTTGCCGCGGTGACCGCGACCTCCGTGTCGAACGCTCGACTTCGCCCCATGCGCAAGCACCCTTTGGTCGATCCGCTGCCCTGTGCCGGTTGACTACGATCCACAATACTGGAACGATCGCTCAAGTAAAGGGGAGGACCGGGGCTTCCCGCGACCAGCAACACTCATGGAGGCACAGATGACCAGCGGTCCTTACGCAGAGAAGAAGTTCATCGAGATCAAGGGCCGCAAGATGGCCTACATCGACGAGGGCGAGGGCGCGCCCATCGTCTTCCAGCACGGCAACCCCACCAGCTCCTACCTCTGGCGCAAGGTGATGCCCGCCTGCGCGGGGCTCGGCCGGCTGATCGCCTGTGACCTGCTGGGCATGGGCGACTCGAAGAAGCTCCCTGACTCGGGGCCTGACAGCTACACCTACGCCGAGCAACGGGCCTACCTCTTCGCCCTCTGGGACGAGCTGGGCCTCGACCACGACGTCGTCCTCGTCATCCACGACTGGGGTGCGACCCTCGGCTTCGACTGGGCCCGCCAGCACCCCGAGAGAGTCCAGGGCATCGTTCACATGGAGTCCGCTCCGCTACCGCTTACCTGGGAGGACTTCCCCGACAACTTTGCCCGAGACACCTTTAGAGCGTTCCGGTCGCAAGCCGGCGAGGAGATGGTGCTCGGTGACAACCTCTTCGTGGAGTCGTTCCTGATCGACGCCGAGAAAGACAGCCTGACCGACGCTGACAAGGCGGAGTACCGCAGGCCCTTCCTGAACGCCGGAGAGGACCGCCGGCCAACACTGACCTGGCCCCGCCAGATCCCTCTGGACGGATCTCCCGAGGATGTGGCCATGGTCGCGGCCCAGAATGCGGAATGGCTTGCGGGCAGTACCACGCCAAAGCTCTGGGTCAGGGGCAACCCCGGTTTCATCACCACCGGCAGGATGGCGGCCTTCTGCGAGGGCCTCGAGAACCAGACAGAGGTGGTAGTCCAGGGCGGACACTTCCTCCAAGAGTCCAGCGGGCCTGAGATCGGGCGGGCTGTTGCCGACTTCGTCCGGCAGGTTCGCCCATGAAATCGGCTCCTGGAAGAACCGTGTTGATCACTAGCGTGAACGCCGGGATCGGGAAGGATGACGGCCCGCCAGCTCGCTCGACGGGATGACACCTCAACCACCTACCTGGCCTGCCGACAATCTTGACGCTAGACGATTCTAAGGGTTCCTAGCCATCAAGATCGTCCAGGACTAGCAGCGGACAGCAGGCTCGCGGGGAACTACCGGCGAAGCAGACGAGCGCGCCGAACCAAGCTGTTGACGGTGGCCTCCGCGAGTGTGGGCGGTGTCTGGTCGTCGTCGCAGCAAGGCGGCTTGGTCCGGGGCTGCCTCGGGCGGGGGACGCCGGCGAGTTCGTACAGCACTCCGTACACGTCGGCGGCTGCGTCGCCTGCGGCGTGCGGGCCGACGAGCAGCACCCAGGCGTCATCGTCGGCGAACGCCACTACCGCCCGGTCGCTGCCGCGCAGGTGCTTGGCGCACAGGCTCGGCAGCGGGTCCGCTCCGGTGAGCCGGTGGTCCAGCGCGGAGCAGCCGCTGTGGGCGAGTGCCTGCTCGAACTGGTCGTAGGCCTTGCGGCGGGCACCCCGTCGCCCGGCGATCTGGCGTTCGGCCACGGGGGTGGCTCGGACGGAGTACGGCACCTGGCTGCTATGCGGATTGTTTGGCGACCCGCAGAGTCCCTTCGCGGCGCCGCAGTTGCGCCAACGACTCGCTCAGGTCCTCACGCTCGAGCCAGGTGGCGTCGACCAGGCGCCGGTGCACCTCGTCGAGCAGACCCGTCGTCCGGCCGGCGGCCCGAAGGTCCTGCACCAGGTGGAGTACCTGGTGCACCCGCTTGACGTCGAGCAGGGTCCGCGACGAGGGGCCTTCCGCTCGCTGCAGTACGCCTTCCCGGGTCCATACCTGCACTGTCTTTTCAGACAGCATGAGCAGCTGCGCGACGATCCTCGGCCGAAGGGGAGGGGCCGAGGCAAGGTCCTTCTCGACCAGGCCCAGCAGCTGCGAACGGCCCTCGTCGTGCTCAGGCAGCGAGCGGGCCACCCGTTCCAGGGTCTCGACCCGGTCCAGCAGGTCGAAGGCTCGGCTTGTCTCCTGCTCCACAGCCCCCATCGCAACCTCCGGTCCTGGTGGGTTCCGACTATAGGCATATTACTCGGTACCAGCAGCCAAGCGAGAACCACGTTCTCCGCCTCGAGCCCCCGGGCACCCGCGGGAAGCAGGCACCGCGTGGCAGAGGCCCCTCGTACGGGCTCGGGCAGGGGAGGAGGCGCACGTTCGCCGACGTCCAGCTGCCGCCGGAACAGGACGCCCCGGCCTGCCGCCCGTTCCCGGGAGTCCGCTGTGCGTCCCTAGTGGGCACACACCGATTGCTAGGGGAACCTCTGAGTGGATTCGCGCGTCCGACGGCCTAGGTCCGGGCGGCGTGCGAGCGCCTGGCGACGCAGCGGCACCTAACGGCAGATGCTGAAGCCGTAGCGGACGGTCGCCACCTCGCGGAGTCGGCTGGCGCGCGAGGGCGCCTATCGTCGCGTGGTTGCCCCCGACGATCCGAGCGGAGGAGTGCGAGTAGTGCAGCAGATGGGATACGCACTGGTCGGGTTTACATAAGGATACTTATCGGCGGTTGTGTTTGTGCTGGTCAGGAGGGTGTTTCGGGCGTCGATCGGCCGTGAGACCCACCCTTCCACCGACGACGCGGACCGTTGCCGCGCCGGCCGCCATTCAGTCCTGAAGCCGGCGCATCAGAGCCTGTCCACGACCGGTGATGCGATACAGCGGAGCGCCCTCCAGAGCAGCCCAATTCGCCTGGTGCTCCGCCAAGGCGTGCGATTCCAGCGTGGACAGTAACGCCGGCAGCGCGGCGCCGAGGCCAGCCTCGACGTCGGCCAACAGCTCCTGGGTCCAGCCGTCGCGGACGGTCTGACCGGCGAGCTGTCCTGCCCCCGCCCGATCACCATCTAGACGCGCGAGCAACCGGATGTGAGGCGCGTCGAGGTCGGCGACAACCCGGACGAAGAGGAACTCCTCGTCAAGGACGGCGTCCTCACCAACAGCTGCCGCCGCCAGAGATCTCGCCAGAGCCCGGCGCTTTTCCTCACCCGCCATGTCCTGCGCGACGGTGAGCACGCGCGCGAGAAACTCCTGGTGCTCCTCGTCTCGTACTGCTTGCTCCACCAACGCGGCGAGCTGCTGGCGGGAGTCTTCTGCAGCTAACTCCAGGACCTCAACGCCGTGCGCGATTCGACGCCTGCCGAGCACCCTCACGACGTGCTGTAGGCCGGCGTCCATCGCCGGCTGCAGCATTACTGCAGCTGCTCCGGCCTCCGGCCCTACCAGGGCTGCTCCGTCGACGAGAACTGAGACCACCACCTGCTGCGCAAACCCTCCCGGCTGATCTTCCAACATGTCAACCAGTGTGATCCCCACACGCCGCTGACCGCCGCTCCCAGGGGAGACGGGGGGAAGGACCACGCTCGGTGTCCACCGGACCTGCACAGAGCGCGCGGCAGGGAACTGTAGAAGCGGACCAGCCGCTTCGCTCATCAGCAGGAGGACCAGGACCGATGGCGCGACGCCGACATTCGAAGAAGGACGTCGAGCAGGCGGTCCGCACGGCGGAAGCGGCCGGCTGGTCGGTGACCGAGATCCACCGAGGACACCGCTGGGGCCTACTGACCTGCCCCGCCGGGATCGACACCGTCACCCTGTTCTCCACTCCCCGAGATCCCGCTACCTTGGGGAAGCGCATCCGCGAACAAGTCAACAGGTGCCCGCACCGAGCCAGCTGAGAGAAGGTAGCCACCGTGGTGCACTCCTTCACGCTGGTCGTCGACGGCGTCGACCTGGCCAGCCCAGGCAGCCCCGCCCCGGACGCGCTCTATGAAGCCGGGTGCGACGACGCGCTGCTGGCCAGCCACGGCGCTGAGCAGCAGATCGTGTTCGACCGGGATGCCAGCACCTTCGCTGCCGCCGTCGCAAGCGCCATCACCGCTGTTGAAACGGCCCTGCCGGGTGCCCGCGTCATGCGGATTGACCGGCTCTCCCCCGCCGAGCTACCGCCGCGTCAACCGGTCTGACAGCACTGTTCAACGACCTCGGTCGTGCCCGCTTGTCGGGATCGTAACGACGTGGTCCATCCCGCCGCACCCAAGGTCGGGAGACGCCCCGCTCGCTTGGGTCACGAGGACTGCGGACAGCGCACGCGGTCGCCTGATGTCCAAGACCGTTCCCTTATCGGACCTCACCAAACTCGGACGTCAGCAAACTGGTTGACAGCAACGCGGGCCGGCCTCCCGCAGCACCAACAGCAGGCGCGAGCGGGTCGGGTCGGACAGGGCGTGACCGAACGGGCCAGGACCTGCCCGTGCGTCAACCTCTCCACCCCGGGACAGTCAGCCCGGCGTGAACTCCCGACGTGGGGTGGCGGCCGGTCCGGTACCGGCCTGCTAGCCGACTCGGCGCAGGACCACCCAGGTGAACGGCTGGGCGGCGCCGGTCGGGGTGGTGTGCTGCTCGCTCTCGAAGTGCTCCAGCGTGAAGTCGGGGGCGAACTGCCCGGCCAGGGCGGCGGCGGCGTAGCGGGCGGTCGGCAGCCCGGAGCAGGACGTCGGCCCGTCGGGCGCGAAAGTGCCCAGCACCAGCGCCCCGCCGGGTGCAACGGCCTGGCGGGCTGTGGCCAGGTAGCGGTTCCGGTCGGCCGGGTCGACGAGGAAGTGGAAAACCGCCCGGTCGTGCCAGCTCTGGTAGGCGCGGGCCGGGGTCCATGCGAGCAGGTCGGCGACGATCACCGTGAGCGCGTCGTTGTGCTCAGCGAGGTGGGCGGCTGCCGGCGCCAGGGCGTGCACGGACACGTCGAGCACCGTCACGTCCGACCAGCCGGCGGCCAGCAGCGCACCCGCGAGGGGGGACCGGCCGGCGCCGACGTCGATCACCGGGCCGGTCCGGTCGCTGACAGCGGCAAGCAGGCGCAGCGAGGCCTCCGGCTGCTCCTGGAACCAGCTCACCGTATCGGGCACCCTGGTGGCTTAGACGCCGTCCCAGTGCTGCCCGGCGCCCCCAGCGCCGGCCCCGGTCACCAGGAACCGAGACGATGAACGGCCGGGACCGGCCAGATCGGGACGCGGCCCCAGGCGGCGAAGATCGAGATGGTGGCCGAGACCCCGACCGAGGTCTTGGAGGCGATGCATCACTGCATCCCGAGCGAGGCATAGCCGTACTCGACCAGCCGGGACCGGTCGAAGAACGCCTCGACCTCGCTTGCAGCGAACCCGAGCCACAGGTCGGCCTGCTCGGTGCGCATCCACTCGTAGCTGTGCTCGACCTCGTCGGTGACCGCGACGATCCCGCCCGGGCGCACGACCCGGGCCATCTCGGTGAGCATGATGGTCGGGTCCGTGGCGTGGTGCAGCACCATGTTCGCGACTGCCGCGTCGACGCTGCCGTCGGCCAGCGGCAACGCGTCCACGCCGCCCTCGACCAGCGTCACGTTCCCTAGCCCAAGCGCCGCTACGTTCCCGGCGGCGACGGCGAGCATCGCCGGGGAGGAGTCCACTCCGACGACGTGCCGGGCCCGCGGCGCGAGCCCGGCGGCGATAAACCCGGTGCCGGTCCCGACGTCGAGCACCTGGCTGTCCGGACCGACCTCGGCGCGCTCGGCGAGCGCATCGATAACACCCTCGTTGTAGAAGCTCGAGCGCATCTCGTCCCAGTCGACCGACACCCGCTCGAAGAACGCCCTAACCGCCGCACTCTTCATGCCTTGAGCCTGCCCCATCACCCGCCGCCGCACCCGCCTGCGCTGCGTCGCAACGCCGCCAGGCGGGGCCCCGCGGTCAGGTCGCCGCGGCGCGCTGCGCCCGGGTGTGCGCGAGCCGGTAGGAGCCCCCCGGCGCCGGCCTCGATCGTGTTGCCGCCCAAGCGTGACTGGTCGTCCCCAAGTGCGCGTTTGGTACTCCAGCGTCGAGATAAGACAAGCCCGGCTCGAGAGCCTCCCGTAGGGAGAGCCATCTGGACTCCGATAGTGCCCGCTTATCGGGTCGTGGCATCGCAGCAGAGCCGGCGCCCAAGCGGCCCCGCCGTAGTCGGGGTAAGGAGTGCCAAGTTGCCGCTGACAAGGGTGCCGGGCCGACGACAGCGACCCGGTCGTTCGCACGACCTGGCCCGAGGGATCAGTGGCGCTGGCGGTAGCGGGAGGTGAGGGCGGACAGCAGGTCTGGGGGAATGTCGGCCTGCTGGTCGAGGGTGCCGGCTGTGAGTTCGAGCATCCGCCGGAGCTGGTGGACGTAGCCGGTGCAGTGCTCGCACTGGGCCAGGTGGGCCTCGACGGCGCTGCGTTCGATGGGGTGCAGGTCGCCTTCGAGGTAGTCGGTGACCATCTCCACCAGCTGCTGGCAGACCACCGATCTGCGTCGTCGCCGCAACATGCTCATGGTGAGCCCCCTGCCTGGCTGCTCCGGCTCGATGGCCGGGTCCCGCTGGGCGCCTCGGCCAGAACGTCGGCGGCGTACTGCTCTAACGCAGCACGAACTTTGCTGCGGGCACGGTGCAGCAGGACGCGCTGGTTGCCGCTGCTCACGTTCAGTGTCAACGCAGCCTCTGCGGCGTCCATGCCCACCACGTCGCGGGCGGTGATGATTTCTCGTTGCCGCGCTGGAAGTCCGTCGATGGCCGCGTCGATGACCCGGCGCAGCTCCTTGCCCTCGAGCCGGGCCTCGGGGATCTGGTCCCAGCGGACCGGCGGGTTGCACCAGGTGCCGGTGGTGGCCGCGTCCTGGCGGGAGTGGAACCGGGTCGGGTCCACCGCCGGGAGTCGGTCGTCGTTGCCGATGCTGCTGAACGGCAGAGTGCGGGCTTCGCGCACACCGCTGCGGCGGGCTGTGTGCACCAAGATTCCACACACCCAGGTCTTGAAGGTGGACCGGCCCTGAAAGGTGTCGAGTTTGTCGATGACGGTCCGCCAGGTGTCCTGGACGGCGTCCTGGGCCGCGGCGGCGGTCGGGGTGTAGTTGCGGGCGAGGCGGGTCAGCACCGGAGTGAGCTCGGTGACGAGCTGAGTGAACAGCGCAGGTCACCGGCCTGGAGCCCGGCCAGCAGCTCCGCTTCTTCGAGTTGCCCGTCCCCACCGCCCGGATTCGGTCCGGTCGGGGTCACGGCGATCAGCTGTGGCTTGTGGCGTAGCGGACCAGGCCGGCGACGTCGTCGGCGAGCAGCCGGCCGATCGCGCCGCTGGAGTACACCGCAGTGATGATCGTGCCGTCGGGGGCGAGCACGAAGCCGGTGGACTGCAGGTAGCGCGGCTCGTCGTTGGTGTAGGCGCCGGTGGCGGCGGCGACAGCGTCGGCATCGGCGCTGTGCCCGACGGGGAAGGGCAGGTGGCGCTTGTCGACCAGTGCCGCGGAGGTCGCTTCGTCGTCGACGGACAGCGCGACGACCTTGATGCCGAGCTCGGTGAAGGTGCCGGCTGCTCGGGCGAACCCGGACAGCTGGGCGTTGCAGAACGGACACCACGCCCCCCGGTAGATCAGGACCACGCCGAAGGAGCCGGCCAGGTCGCCGGGCAACGTGATGATGCCGCCGCCGACCCGCGGCAGGCTCAACGCCGGCAGCTGCTGGCCGTTGGCCAGGTGAGTAGCAGGGGTCGCGATCGTCATCAGCTCTCCTCGGTGGGGTGGTGCCGGCAGCGTGAGCCGCGACCCGCGGTGCAGCAGCGTCGGTTGGCGCAGCGAGTTGGACCGTGTAGTCCACAGTGCCCCTCGCGGACTGGACTGTCAAGTCCAATCAAGTGGCAGGCGGGAGGCCCTGAGGTCGATCGCCTGCTCGGCGGGGGATGCCTCGCACACCGGAAGGGCTCAGCGAGCCAACCGAATGTCGACCTCGCGCTCGAGGTAGGTCCACTCGAGGGTGGCGCGAAGCCGGTTCACCAAGTCCTCGAATGCGGAGGCCTGCTGCTGCGGGGAGTACTCGAACCAGGTGAGGAAGTCGAAGGGTTCACCGAGGTCGCGGGGGTGGTAAAGCCGCCGTGCGATGCCGGCCGCGTAGGGGCGGCCGAGGGAGATGTGCTGGGAGCGTTTCCCGAAGATGTCGCGGCGTTCGTCCTGGGCAAGCTGCCACCAGCGCTCGGACTTCACGATTGCGATCAGGGCGGCCCTTGTAGCGGTGGAACGGCCCAGTCCTGCCTGCATCGCGGTCAATGCGTCCTGCTCGCTGCTCCGGGTGTACCAGGCGTTGCTGACACCTCCGCGCAGCAACCACGCAGCATCGCCGCTGCCGGCTCTGGGGGGGCGCTGGTCGGCTGATCGAACACGGCCAGCCGGCTGACCGCAGGTATGACAACCCCGACACCGGCTCGATGCCGGTGACCTCCCAGGCGCCCGCCGGTCCGCCGGCAAAGACGACAGCCGGCGCGCGCCTGACGCTCACTGGTTGCCTGCTCTCCAATCATGTTCGCACGCGGGCCGACCAAGGCCGCTAGGCAGCTCAGGTGGCCTGGCACCGCAGATGGGCTAGCGCGGCGTCCAGCGCAATCTCCAGCGCCCTGATGCTGCGAGTGGTCTGGGTCAGCAACAGCCCGCCCTGCAGGCTGGCGATTGTCGCGAGCGCGAGGTCCTCGGCGTCGGCGCCGGCCTGCAGGTCACCGTTCTGCTGCATCCTGCGCAGGCCGCGGCTCAGGTGGGCCTGCCACTGCGCGAACGAAGCGGCGAGAAGTTCTCGGGCCTGATCGTCGTGCTCGGCGACTTCGCTGGCCAGCGAACCCAGCGGGCAGCCTCCGACGCACTGCCGGTCGCGTTGCGCCCCGACGATCGCGTCCCGCCAGGCCTGGAGCGCCTCGAAGCTGTCGAGTTCGTCGAGCAGCGGACGCTGCCCATCGAGCACCCGTTCGGTCTGCCGCACCGCAACTGCCCGGATCAGATCCGCCTTGCCGCCGGGAAAGTAGTGGAACAGCTGGCTGCGACTGGTGCGGGTGGCGGCCCGGATGTCGTCGAGCGTGGTAGCCCGTACGCCTTGACCCAGCACCAGATCGGCTGTCGCCTCCACGATCCGGGCTCGGGTCTGCTGACCCCGCCGGGTGAGGGTGGACTGGCTCATCGTCAAAGACTACTGCGCTGGACTCGACAGTCCAGTGGTGACTCGACAGTCCAGTGATGAAGTGGGGGGTGAACCCGGCCATCTCACATACCCAGCTGCGCGAGCCCGCCCGCAGTACCGCAGCTCGGCCGTGGGTCAACACCGGACCAGGTGCCGGTAGCGCGATCAAGGCATCGGCCATGCGAATGACGGCTCCGACCGGCGGTCGGCCACGGCGACCAGGGCATCAAAAGGGCGTCACGGGTACCGGTTGATCTCGCGCTCGCGGAACCAGTTCATCAGCGGCACAGCACGGCTTCGTCGAGACGCGTTCGGATCTGCTGTAACGCCAGCGGGCCGGGCTGCACTAACAGGTGCTCAGTCCGTCACCATCCCTGGAGCCGCATGCGCCAGCCCCCGCTGCCCCGTTTCCGTAGCCCACTGCGTGGCCCGTGGCTCACTGCCACCTTCGCCAGGGTGCTGCTGATCGGCCTTCCCGTCGTCATCGTGACGGGGTTGCTGTCCTACGCCGCCTACGAACCACGCCTGGGCGGCAATGACACGACACCTGGCGCCGGACTCCTGCGGTTTTACCTGTTTCAGTGGCCGACCAGCCCGTCGTGGATCTACCGCCTAACCCAGGGCGTTCACGTGACGCTGGCCCTGATCCTGATCCCGGTGGTGCTGGCCAAGCTGTGGTCGGTGATCCCGCGGCTGTTCGTGTTCCCGCCGGTGAAGTCGGTCGCGCAGGCAGTGGAGCGGATCTCGTTGCTGGCGCTGGTCGGCGGCATCCTGTTCGAGATCATCACGGGCGTACTGAACATCCAGAGCGACTATGTGTTCGGCTTCAGCTTCTACACCGCCCATCTCTACGGCGCGTGGGTGTTCATCGCCGGTTTCGTGGTGCACGTGGGCATCAAGCTGCCCACGATGCGTAAGGCGCTGCGGACCCGGCGGCTGCGCGAGGAGCTGAAGGTGCCGGTTGAGGCGACCGAGCCTGAGCACACCGGTCTGGGGATCGACGACGAGCTGGTCGCCCGCACCCCGGCGCCGGCGACGATGTCGCGCCGCGGCCTGATCGGCGTCGTCGCGGGCGCATCAGCTCTGGTCGGCGGGTTGTCCATCGGGCAGACCATCGGCGGACCGCTGCGCCGCACCGCGCTGCTATCGCCCCGCGGCCGTTCCTACGGCAGCGGGCCGACCGACTTCCAGATCAACAAGACAGGGCGACGGCGGGGGTCACCCCAGCAGCGACCGGCGGCACCTGGCGCTTGGAGGTCAGCGGCCCCGGGGGCACCAAGACCTTCACTCGCGCCGAGTTGCTGGCCATGCCGCAACAGAGCCACCACCTGCCAATCGCGTGTGTCGAGGGCTGGTCGTCGGTGCAGACCTGGGGCGGTGTGCGGCTGCGTGACCTCGCCGGGCTGGTCGGCGCCGGCGGCTACCAGGTACTGGTCCAGTCGATCCAGCGCGGCGGGTTCGGCAGCGTCACGCTGTCCAAGGGGCAGGTCGGCGATCAGGCCTCGCTGCTGGCTCTGACAGTCAACGGCGCCGACCTGACCCTGGACCATGGCTACCCGGCCCGCCTGATCATCCCGGGGGCACCAGGGGTGCACTGCACCAAATGGGTCCGGCAGCTGAGCTTCGAGCAGCCGGCATGAGCCGGTTCCGGTCCCGTTACGGTGCCCCGCCGCTGCACCTGCTCGCGCTCGTCGCCTGCTTCGCGGTCGCCGGCTACGCGGTGCTGAAGTGGTTCGACGCGCCGCAGGTGATCCGACTGTTCGTCTGGTTCGCCGGCGCCGTCATCGCCCACGACCTGATCCTCTATCCGTTCTACGCACTTCTCGACCGGGGCCTGGTCAAGACGCTCCCCATGCGGGCCGTGAACTACCTCCGGGTACCGGCGATGCTGGCCGGACTGCTGCTGCTGCTGCTGTGGTGGCCCCTGATCAGCGGGCACCCGCAGGCGCAGTACCGCGCCGCGACAGCGATGAGCACCTCGCCCTACCTGGGGCACTACCTGCTCGTCGTCGCCGCGCTGTTTGCCGGGTCAGCGCTGCTCTACGCCGCCCGGCTGGTCCGCGCCAGCCGCAGCGCGGCGCTGCCAGCACCCGGCGCTGTGGTTCGCACGCGGGGTCCCGCCGCCCCGTCGAAAGACTGACTTTCAGACCCCACCTGAACGGCCTCTCCGTGGCCGGCCCGGACGAGCCGGCCGGCCAGGCAGAGCGAACACACAAACCGCCCTGTCTCAACTGCGTGTCAGCAGCGCGAAGTGCCGCCCGTCCTGCGTCCAACAGTCGGTGACGACCAAGCCCAGACCGGCGGCGGCGCCCTCGAGGTCGGCGGCGGCGAGCCGAGCCCACCGGAACGGGGCGCTAAGCCGCCCACCGTGACTCAGCTGCAGCCAGCGGCAGTCAGTGACGCTGTCCGAGTCGAGTTCGACCAGCAGCCGGCCGGCGGGTGCCAGCAGGCCAGCACCCTGGGACAGCAGCCGGCGCGGGTTGCCGCCGATGCCGATGTTGCCATCGAGCAGCAGCACCCCGTCCCACCCGGCCCCTGGCCGGGGCAGCGTCCCCAGCGCGTCGGCGTGCAGCGCAGCCGCGCCCGCCCGGCGAGTCAGCTCGACCGCCGCGGCGGAAGCGTCTACACCCAACACGTCCAGACCGGCGTTGTGCAGGTAGGCGCAGTGCCGCCCCGGCCCGCAACCCAGATCCAGCACCCCCGCGCCCGCAGGCAACCCGAGCCGCATTCGGTCGAGCGCGGCCCGGTCAGCGGTGTCCGCGGCGGCGCACCAGCGCTGCAACGCCAGCTCGGTGGGCGACGCGCTGGCAGCCCAGGCGTGCAACGAGGCTGGCGGCAGTCCGGCGAGGTGGGCGTCCAGCGCCTGTTCGTAGATGGCCAACGCCGGGATCAGAAGCGAACTTTGGTCGAGCCTGGGCCTGTCGCTGAAGCGCACCCTGCTTCCAGGGGCCGCAGGCCCTGCCATTGCCGCCGACCTGATTTGCTCCTGGGGGCTCGCAACGACGGGGCGGGTCATGGTCTCCCCTGCTCAACACACGGCACGGTGCCGGGCGTGTGTGAGTGCACGAGCCGCGCGTCGCGTTACGTGCCGGCTGGCCCACCCGCGGCCAAAACGAGTCCCCCACCAGCGGTGGTGTAACGGGCAGGCGCCGGGCGGCACTCATAGCCAACAGATCCCCCCGTCAGGAGGACCCGATGACCCGGCCGCTGCCTACCCCTGCCCCTTGCCCACTGAGCACGGCAGCGGCTGGCGGCGGCGGGTGAGCCGGACCGCGGTGGCAGAGCACGCCTTCTTGTCCGACTGCGGTTCGGCGGCGCTGGTCACCCGCGAGGGCTCGGTCGACTGGTTGTGCCTGCCGCGCTTCGACAGCCCGCCGGTGCTGGGCCGGCTGCTCGACGACGACGCCGGGTACCTGCTTCTGCGCCCCGCCGACCCGGCGGCCGTCGCCGAACGCCGCTACCTGCCGCACACCCTGGTCCTTGAGACGACGTGGACCTGCCCGACCGGGCAGCTTGTCGTACTCGACGCGCTTGCCTTAGCCGAACACGAACGCGGCCACCACCTAGGCCGCACCTCGCCGGGGGTGCTGCTGCGCCGCGCGTGGTGCACAGCCGGTTCGGTCGAAGTGGCGTTGGAGTTCTCGCCTCGGCCGGAGTTCGGGCTCGTCTACCCGCAGCTCATCTGCGAACCCGGCGGGGTGCGCACCCGAGGCGGCTCGACCGTCCTGCTGCTATCCACAACGGTCCCGCTCACGGTTGAAGGTGCTACCGCCAGTGGGACCGCGAGGCTGAACGAAGGCGGCGAGCTGACCGTCGCCCTCGAGCAGGCCGGCGCCTGGGGCCCGGCGCCGCGGCCGTGGTCACCCCGCAAGATCCGGCGCCAGCTGATCGAGACCGAGAAGGGGTGGCGCAGCTGGTCGGCGCTGCACCAGCGCTACGACGGGCCGCTGCGCGAACTGGTGCACCGCAGCGGGCTGGTCCTGCAAGGGCTCACCTACGCCCGAAGCGGCGCCATCGTCGCTGCTGCCACCACCAGCCTGCCAGAAGGCGAAGGCAGCGCTCGTACCTGGGACTACCGCTACACCTGGGTCCGGGACGCCAGCATGACAATGCGCGGGCTGTACGTGTCAGCCTGCCCTGACGAGGCCGGCCGCTTCTTCGCCTTCCTCGCCCGAGCCGCCGCCACCCAGCTCGACCGCGGGATGGACCTGCAGATCATGTTCGGGGTCGGCGGCGAGCGTGACCTGACCGAACGCGAGCTGCCCCACCTGTCCGGCTGGCGCGACAGCGCCCCGGTCCGGGCCGGCAACGGGGCATGGACCCAGCACCAGCAGGACGTCTACGGTGCGCTGCTGGACGCGGCATTCGTGCTGCGTACCCAGCTCGACCCAATGGACGGGTCGACCCGGGCGTTTCTTGTCGGGCAGTCGAAGCAGCCGCCGCCGGCTGGCAGGCGCCCGACCAAGGCATCTGGGAGATCCGCGGCCCCGCCCGGCGGTATCTGCACAGCGCGCTGATGTGCTGGGTGGCCCTAGACCGCGGTATCGCACTCGCAGGCGCACTCGGCGCCGTCGACCGGGTCCCACGCTGGACCACGGTGCGGGCCGACGTCCGGGAAGCGATCCTTGAGCAAGGCTGGAACAGCGAGGTTGGTGCCTTCACCCAATTCTTTGGCAGCTCCGAGCTCGACGCCTGCAGCCTTCTCATGGCACTGGTCGGGATCCTGCCGCCGGGAGACCCCCGGCTGACGTTGACCATCGACGCCGTCACCACCGGTCTGTCCGACCCGCGCGGCCTGCTCTACCGGTACCGCAACGACGACAACCTGGCGGGCGAGGAAGGCACGTTCCTGCTGTGCACCTTCTGGCTCGCCGAAGCACTCGCCGTCACCGGCCGCCCCGCCCAGGCCGAGCAGGTGCTGCGGCGAGCGGCAGCATGCGCCAACGACCTCGGACTGCTCGCCGAACAAACCAGCCCCAGCACCGGCGAGCTAGTCGGCAACTATCCGCAAGCCTTCAGCCAGCTCGGCCTCGTCCTCGCTGCGCAAGCCGTTGCGAGCGCCAGCCCCGCCACCAACCAGATAACGAGCAACCCCACGGAAGAAGAAGAAGCCATGCGCACCACCACCCGCGACCAGATCACGACCACCCACGACCCACTCGGCGGCGGCAACCCCCGGCTGATCTTCGGGCACGACCACCACGCACCCGCCAGCAGCCCGCAGCTCGAGTTCGAGCTGCTGCCCGGGGTCAGCCTCATTGGCGGCGCCCCCGACGCCGACCTTCGACTTGCCGGCCTGGACGACCACCACGGCGAGATCCGGCGCGACGCCGACGACGAGTACGTCTACGTCCACCTAGCGAGCCCCGCTCCCGGCACCGTCAACGGCAGACCTGTCCAGAACAAGGTGCTGCACACGGGCGACCGAATCCAGCTCGGTAACTGGACCCTGTCGTTCTACCGCGAGGAATTCGCCGATCACGGCCGTCCGCACGGCGGCCGCCTCGGCGGCCAGCGGCACCAACAGCCGCAGCGACAACCACGCCTGCGGGGAACCACCGCAGCCGGAGGCGGCCACCCAGAAGGCGTCAACCCCGGTGAGTACTTCTAGCCGCCCGGCAATGCTGAGCGACCTCCTTTGCTTCCGTCCACTGCCAGGCGAACTGGCCGTCCTTAGCGTGATTGAGGCGACGCCGGAGGCGCCGCCATATGCACGACCAGCACACAGCTGGGCGACGCCGACTCACCATCCACCTGCTTACCGACGAGAAGAAACAGCCTTAGCGGGAACGACTACGCGGCTGTTCGGGGGGACGCGGACCCTGGTGGCGTCTGGCGTCGACCGCAGCTGTCCGGGCTGCCCGGACCGGACCGCCTGGCGCCCCCGCCAGCCGCCGGGTTTGCTCAGTCCGGATCTGCTCGGCGGCGCGCCTGGCCGCGGCTGCTTGCACGGCCCGGTCCTGCTCGGTGCGCATCCGCCCGACCGCCTCGGCCAGGACGGCGAGCTGGGCGAGCAGAGCCAGCATCTGCGCAGTCTCCGGCCGCCGGACCAGCCGGGCCGCGGCGAGCAGTCCCGACGCGGCCCGCACCCCCGACCCTGCGGGCGACGGTTCGGGCAGCCGTCCCCACCCCAGGCGGGCAGCACGGTCGTAGTCCTCCGCCGCCGAATGCAACACACCACCGCGGCGCCCACCGATAACCCGCGCCGCTGCGGCGAGGAAGTCGGACGCTGCCCACGCCGCGTCCGCCGCCTGCGCCGGATCGCTGTGGTGGGCGCCGACCGCAGCGCTCGCCTGCTGGGCGGCGTCAATCGCCTGCACCCAGACTCCGGCCCGCTGCTCCGCCGACAGCCCATCATCCCGGCTGGTCTCCTGCTGCCTCCTGGGGTCCGTTCCCCCACCAGCAGCCGCGGCCGGCCCGGCTACCGGCTGCCAGCGGGCGGCGAGCTTGGGCAGGGTGAGGTCGGCGGCGAGCTTGCCGCCGGAGTAGAACACCGGACCGCCTGCCGCCTCAGTCCGGTCCGGGAGCGCCACCGCATAGCCGGTCAGCGCACCGTCCCGTTCGCTGCGCCGCTCCTTTACCAACAGCCCCACGTCACGCAGCCGGGCGAAGAACCCCTCCACATCCTGCGCGCCGCCAGCGGCGGCCCGGACCTCACGGCGCAGCGCCACCCGCACCGGCGTCTCCCAGCCGGCCCGGGTCGCGTTTTCCGTCTCCGCCCGCCACGCCCGCTTGGAGCGGTCCGGTCCCGCTCGCCCGTCACGCGCAGCCGGTAGGCCTGCTCCGCGGCGCGGCAGCCCTCCCCGATCCGGTAGAAGTCGTTACGCGGCGTGATCCGCCGGCCCGCTTCGGTGGCCAGCGTCGCCACGATGTGCACATGCTCCGCGCCCGGCACGTCGTGGCGGACCGCGATCCACCGCACCCCGTCGCCCTGACCCATCCCGCTCGACCCTGGCTTGGCCAGACCGGTCCGGTTCATCAGGTCCGTGGAGATCTGCGCCCACTGCTCATCTGACAGCGCCCGGTCTGCGGTGATCCCCCGCCCCGGGTCGGCCTTCCCGCTCGCCACCACCAGGTGATACACCGGCCGGTCCTTGGCCTGCAGCCCCGCCGCCTGCACCGGCTCCCGCAACAAGGTGACCAGCCGCCCAAAGTCCCGCCCCCCGGCAGCTGACACCGCCGGCTCCAAGCGTTCCGGGGGCCGCCAGCCCGCCACGATCCGCGGGTCCAGATGCTCGTTCGCCCGGCCCGGCCCGTACAGGTAACGCACCAGAGCGCCGACCGACCCGCCGCGCAGCACCTTCCCGATCACACCGCCACCCCCACCAGCCCCGCCACCCCGTCAGACCCGCGCCCCGTCAGACCAGCCGGCGCAGCAACGCCGCCGACACCGCCTCGACCCGCTCCGTCGCCGCCTGCACCGCCGCGACCGCCTCCCCCAACCCGGCCGGAGCCACCCCCGTCGAGTTCAACCGGCGCACCGCCTGGTTCAGGTTCACCCCCACGTCGTCTGGGGTGTCAGCACTTCTCCGGACAGGTGGCCCTGCTGGGACCATGACGCAGACCGGAGGAGGAGTTGATGATCGTGGCACGCAGAAAGTTCTCACCTCAATATCGTGACGAAGCTGTGAAGCTG
>JAABVA010001576.1_pt1 | contig 24121 bp, 25 predicted proteins | sample 5560331 | NCBI WGS metagenome assembly JAABVA01 (sample SAMN12812661, study PRJNA571458) | rock metagenome | isolation source: Antarctica rocks | place: Antarctica: Victoria Land, Mt New Zealand sud | collected 2016-01-07
GACTATTCCCTTGTTCTTCTTCCCAAGGCACTTCCGTTACCGTGAAATCCCAAAAAAAACGGTTGTCGCGACGTGAGAATGGCAGATCTTGCGGCAGGAGTCCTTCAATCGGTTCCAAAAATCTCCCAGTATCGCTGGTCGGGTACTGATATTTCCGAACGATTTGACGTCGAAAACCCTGCGACCGGAGAAGTCGTAATAACAGTTCAGGCAGGCGACGAAGAGACCGCGAACCCTGCCGTTCAAGCAGCTCAGGAAGCGTTTGGAACCCACTGGAGATGAAAGACTCGTACGGAGCGCTCAGCCTTCCTTGACAAGGCGGCTGATGAGCTACAGAAGCACTCGCAGGAACTTACCGTCTTGCTGTCTGGAAAATGGCAAACCGTGGCGAGGCGCCCTTCACCGATGTCAGGTTCCTAGTCATGATTTTCCGGTACTTTGCTTCCATTGCGGACAAAGTAGCCACTGAGTTCTTCGACCAGGGCAGCATGTACTCTGTAACAGTCTACAAGCCGCACGACGTCCGTGCTGGATTCTTCCATTCAAGCGGCCTTCGGTTCATGCAGGTAGAAATTGGCCCCTGCGCCGACTATAGCTTCAGCTATTCTAGAAATCAGAGGGAAAAATGCTATCCTCGTGTCTGAGGATGCTGGTATTGACCGTGCAGTCCGTGATGCCTTGGATGGCACTTCTTTCAACAAAGGTGATAAGTGAGAAAGAAAGGTGCGGTTCGCATTGCCAACTCTTCCCGCTAACCGGGCTCTTTGCAGACGTACACTCTCGAGGCTCAAAGCGCACGGTAACAGTGGCACGGATGCTAGAGGTCGGCGTGTTTCTTTTTTAACCCCTATCACCCTAGGGATTCGGGGCACTCCTTTTTGGGGGTGTGAAGGGAACAAAACAGATCCCTAGCGGAATGGAGAATATGCCACCGTGCAAAGGAGTTGTCGATATGTTTGGGCTTTGAAGCGGATAGGGGTAGATGATTTCTTCGTTCTTAAAAATGGTAGCCGCCTTCAGAGTCATCTAATTTCTTCAATAGCTGGTCCCATAATTCAGCCAAAGTCTTCTTCGCTACTGTACTTCTGGCTGATGGAGCCTGTACTGTTGGATTACAGCTATCATGCTTCTATGCGTTCCCGGAATTGGGAGCCTCACGATCATACTTACAGCTCAACTACAATTGCTAATTGTATTGACGACAGCCTCTGTCGTTTTCGCGTGGACAAATCTCATGGGATGTATAAGGTAGTCTAGCTGTGTACCTTACAGCTATGGTATAATGTGCTCGGTTAGTGACAGTAAATGCTGTCATCCAACATTGTATAGGTAGCTTCTTTCAAACAGCACTCTAGCACTCTGGCACACTCTAGCACTAAGATGCGACGATGGATGACTGTGTTATGACTGCGTTATGACTGCATTGTTCTTCTGCCAATACCAGCGAAGAGTGTTAAGGTAGTCAGGTCTCATAGCGGGTGTTACGGAGCTGTGCGTGAAGGAACTCCGTATTGTTCAGGAATCAGGAGGTCCAGCCCGCATGCACTGCACAGCCACCGCCACACTCTATTCTCAATATGGCTCGAGCGTTCCAGACCTTGAGCGTCACTCGAAGTCGAAGATAGATCTGCAACGCAGCAATTTCTATTCACGGCATCAATTAATTAAGGTACACAGGATTCCTGCCATCGCCCTTGCTCACCCGGCATAAAGCGTCTTGCTACGGAGGTATCTACTGTGGTATTGTTCTGGCTTCCGAGACCGACATCCGCAAGGTACTATGTACTCCGTATGAGAACTGTCAATTGATTGCCAAGTCAGCCACATCCCGGACCCTGCTCCGTACATTATGCACCATGCCAGTTCATCGGTCAGGTCAGGGCGCCGTCAGTGCAGGGATATGTATTATTGATTAGGGGATGCAGTCATCGTTATTGGCATTTCAACGCGTTAACGGGTCATCGTGGATGAAACGGAGGTGGGAAAACTGTGCCGTGCCGCCAAATCGCTTGGCTGGAGAAACCGACAAGCCACAGCTAGAGGCGAGGGGGTCGGAGACACATCCGCCAGTCGTCATCAATAATTGATTGATATTAAGTTATGACAGCGAATGGTTCCAAGGGCCATGCGTGTGACATGTTGTTTGTGGCTGGTGGTTGGACAACGTGCGTTTGGATCATAGAAAAAGATTCGGATGTGACGTAAGGTTGGAGTCATGACTATGACGACATTCGACATTGGTTTCTATGGAATAAATAATTCTATTGTGCCACGTTGGCGGTAGACACCGAGCCCTCGGGGTATATCATGATAGGCTGAGAAGTGTGGCTGAGCACAGGTAGGTTGGTAAGGTAGAGAGAGGTACATGGTACACTGTGTTCTCGGCTATTAGGCCACGGATGCCGTGGCAAAAAGAAGAGATGGTTGAATGTTCATTCGTATCGTGTCTGTAATGTATCATTGCCCGTAGACACGTGTATCGTCCCCAGGTCAACGCCAAAGCGAAAAAGTCCATCAACGTTTTCCCGGGGTATATATATGGATGGCAGTCTGAGGCAATCGAGGCGACCACTAGCAGTTCGCTCCGTCAAGAAATACGTTGACGTGATAATCGTAAAAACAAAGCTGGGTATCATAGAACAAAAGAAATGTGCGCAGCCGGGAGATGGAGCCTAAAATAAAAGTCTCATCTCCAAATTGGACGTTGTGAAATCGGCAGAGCTGGGCTTTTCCAGCTTCGGCGTTGCTTCTGAATCAATCGTGAAAAATTCGACAGCCATGTCCTGGCCTTCCGGTAGCTCTCTGACAACTTCGTCATCAACCATGACCCTAAGACCTTTGGGGTTGATCCGAAGAGTACGAGTGATCGTACTTGGGTCGACCTGGCATTTAATGGCGATATTAGTGATGAGGTCTTGCAACGTCCGCTCCATGAGATAGACGGCTCGGTAGTAATCGTGGTCTGCTGAGCTTCCAGAGACCTTGACCAGAACGTAAAAGCACGCAACAGGTTTGATTACCCGCTCCGGAGGGGCTCTGTAAGATGGATCGACCCCAAGCGCCTCGATCCAGTCCGGTAAAGAGGCATCAGTTGGACGGTGAACTTTGACGGCCGAACCTGAAAAACCTGAAGTGACGTTGACGATTGAGGTATCGAAACGTGCACCCGGGAGATTGCCAAAGCTGTCCCAATCGCCAGGAATTGGTCGAGTGCGATCAAGGTGAGTGGGATACTGAAAACCAGAGTGCTCGGCGGACCGTGGCTGTGACGGAACAGATTTGGAGCTTGGCGAAGGGGAGACGATGCAGGAGTTGGTTGGAGTCGTCTCCACGCTTACTCTTTGGTCACAAGACGACTTGCGGCTAGCAGGCTCGATTTTCGTGAGGTCCGAGGGCTGCCCGGGCAGTGCGACTGGATATAAGTCCGGATCGTCTTGTTCATAGCCTCTCAGATAGAGTACGCTGACGGGTCTGGTGGATGTAAACATATCCTGCATCGTCGCGAGCTTATAGTGAAGGTCTTCCTCGCCCGTGGGCCGACCCGGTGAGCCCTGTGAAGAAATTGACCACGTTCTTTTGTGCTTCTGGACCTTTCCGGGTCGATGGCTACCGCTCTTGGTAGCCATGGCGCCGCTTCGTTTTCGCTTACTAAAATCTTTGATCCCCGACTCGACCTGGGCGATTTGCTGTTTGAGCTTGTCAATGGTCTTCTTGATGTGAGCTACATCATTTGAGAGCTTCCGCTCTGCCCCGTGATCCCTAAAGAGTTTTACCTTGCAGAAGCAAACCTCGACTGTAGATCCTGGCGGTGAGTCTGGCGTACCAGCAGAGACAATCTCAGTCTTGGCGCAAAGACGAACCGGTATGCCTTTCACACCTTTAGAGTGACTGAAATCGGTCGAGAGGAAGTTGAAGCGAACGGCAACCGTGCACTCTGCTGTGGTCGAGCCTTGAGTAGGGCTCCAAGTCACAGAAAAACAATCAAAAGAAGCACGTTCGATTTCCACTCGCGGCCGTTTCGTCTCCTCGTCGCCGCCTTGATTGGGATCGACGTATTCGACTGCTTGGAGTTTTCCGGCTCTCTGATGGGCTTCAGCTAATCCTCTACCTTCCTTCCAGAGTTGCCAACACGCCGAAGGACGCTGTCTCTGCTGCTCATCCTCAAAAGAAATGCGGACAACAGTTCGGTATTTGATGGGACCAGTTGAAGGGCGCATACCCAGACTATCGACTATAGTCATCGAATATGCTTGCCCTTTATTAAGATAAGTTACTGGGATCTCGTCCGAGTGGCGGATCATCGCTGTCGGCGCATTGAGTGTTACTTGATAGCGGAACCTACATCGAAACATTAGCAACCACAAACATAATTCAATGGAACAAATTTACTTCTCTGTCGAAGCAATGGACGGCGCTGGCATGGTCGTGTCGAAAATTCTGGCTGGAAATACCGGGATCTCCCTTTGCGGCTCTGTTTGCATGCTCATCTCTTGTTTGGGCGAGCCACCGTTTTCAGCGTCCATTGCGTCGAAGCCCGAGTCTTGATGAATAAATGAGCTAGGTGCGTAGGACTGCTGCGGATTGAAACTAGTCGTGGTTTGGAAAGAGTGCACGTCGAGTAGGTGAGGATGAAAGCCGTGCATATCGATCGCTGAGTGGATATTGCCTTCGAGAGTTGGCATGGAAAGAGGCGTCCCTAAATGGAAACCCATTCCCGGGGTGTGTAAATCACCGGCTTGATTGTGGTAAATGGTACTCGTCCCTCCCGGAGTTGGCGTATAGTAACCTGAGGGCTGGTTCGCAAACGAGGGAAAGTGGAAAGAGGTGGTGTCGAGCAGAGAAGGAGTGAACCTCCACTGATCATTGGCTTCTCCAGTACTCAACAACCCATCTTTGCTATCTTCGTGCTCAACCATTCTTCTAGAGACAAGTATCCGGGTCAGCTTAGTTTAGTTTTCGGTCTGGTAAGCGTAGCGCGAGTTTGCCCATAACGACGTGTACGACGCGACTTTTGGAATTGTCTGGAAAAGGATATTTTGAATTGAGAGACACTACAAAAAGAAGTCCGCCGTACCTCTGATCCATGGCTGGGTCTGATAAAGCGCCCGTGTTACTGCGGGTGGACGTTGCGGAGGTCGTTGGCACCGTCCCAGGCCCTACGCCGGGAAACTTTTGTTTGAAGGAAGCATAGAGCTCGTCGGCGGGTTTTTGAGTGCTCTTCCTAGTTGCCAGATGGCCCAGTCAGTAGAGCGCACAGAAAGCAAGCAGTGATCAACGTATTCAAGTATGTTGACTTGAATGGCAGGATACTCACCGATTGCGAAACATTGGATATATATCTGTATCGCGTGCAGGCGATCAGAGCCCAAGTCCAACGGCATGTATAAGACTTTTTATAGAACTATGAAGATCTATAGCTCGAAGGGAACAATAAGATGGAGACTGCGGTCAACAGGATATAGTACTTGGGGGGTGCAAGCGCATTTACGATGAAATAATAAATAATGCCACAAGAAATTAGACCCAGTCCATTGCCAAGTCAAGTAGCGTTGTTTTCCGAGGCGACCAGGGAGGGCCATAACCACAACCTTACCTTACCGTTCTCCATTCATTACCCTTAGGCACATCCGTCATTCCCATGTTCCACACAGTCTTTCAGTTTTGGGCCAGGGTGTTGGCTTTAGCTCAAACAGCGAACATACTACGTAGCACCTTAGGCGGGCGCCACACTTGGGCTTGTCTGGCCGGCGACTGGCGGTGCAACTTGCAGCAGCGCCGTGTACTACTCCGTACATGTACTACGGCCGCAAGGGGGGGTATGACTTAGCGTTGACGACTGGGGATCGGACAAGGGGGAGGGGGTGACGCTCGGGATTCGGGAACAACAGGCATTCATCCAAAGGCATGTGCCGTGTCCCGTGACGGATTGACCAAACCACCTTACGCTCTACCTATCAAACTTCCTGACCCGGTGCGCACCACCAAAGGGCGCTTGAAAGCGTGTTCCCGTCCGATCGAAGCCCAATCGAGCCTCCCCTGCCGGCGTCCGAGAAAAGCATACTCCGTACATGATACATACGTAAAAAAAGGCTTGTCTCCATCGCCCATCGGGGCAGCCGCTCCTCGAGTGATCGATCAGCCACACCCAGAAACGCTGATCCCCCAAGTCCCAAATAGAGTCTCAGGCCATCTCTCGTTCCGGATGATTTGCAACATCCACCTCCCACTGCGTTGGAAGATCAACATGCGGTAAAGATGTCACCATGCACTTAGGGCGATCCAAGAGGGAAAGGTGGATCTCTTACTCTAAACCGCAATTGTAATTATAGATGGATCCCATAACACGTAGACCCATTGTTCAGCGTCTCTCTCTGCGTTGATCCGAGTTTCTGAACGAGGTAATGGAACTATCCAAAGAGGAAATTATTTGTGGAACCAATGAACACAAGCGAGATGAGATGGTCGGGAAGGACGACTTCACTGACTCCTCGATCTTCTGACAGCCGTTCCACGGTTTCCACATGGGGAAGCTTCAACGTGATAAGAGGAGATACCAACCGTGAAAGGCTGGACAAAGTAGCAGCGCATCCTGAAACCGCCAATCGAATATAAGAGATTGTAATCATACTCAAAGACAACCAATAAGACATGGTTGCGGAACTTTCCACTTCGATAATTGGTACATTCGTGTCTAACATGGGAATCAGGGGGTGAATTGGAATTTGCGTGCATCCCCGCTCGTAATCTCGTGCAGGTGTTAGGGAAAATTGCGTATGAGCCACACTTTCTGCATCAGCCACCGCTAAATTAGCGGTGGCTACTGTGGCGAGTGAGTACGCGGCAGTCGGGAAACTTTTCTGGAGGGTCTGAGCGATCATAGGTCCGCTCCTAGGAACTCCATGGCCTCATGGAAGATCCCAAGGTCTTTGATACGGGCTAGAATAAAGGATCATCATCTTGCTAACAGCAATTGCGTGTTCTCGCTTACGCTAGCACTTGAGGCAGTACGGAGTAGACGGAGTAAGATCATGTCATGCTGCATGTGACTCCGATGGGCTTCACCGAGCCTCGCTTGAGCCGGGAATCCCGATATGTCTGAAATACTTTCGGTAACATCAGTACTTACTGGCTTCTCAATGAACGACTCTTTACTCACCATCAATGAGAACTCGTGTTGGAGAAAGAGCCCAGAAAAAGTAATTTTGGCATCCAGCAAGCAAACTAGATTATATAGAGTAGCTTTTACACCAAATTCTAAAGTCAATGGTCATATCGTATCTGATCAACATCTGTTGTCAACGAGTATATATGTACAGTGTGGGATGGAACAGAAATAATACAGGGCAGAGACCATGACAGCTAGTACTATCAGAGAAAATAATGGCACAAGAGAAACGCGACATCTCATACAAAGACCTATTTTGCCTCGCAGATTTAGGAAAGCTTGTGGTTCAACTAAAGATTGCTTCACGGGCCAGTACAGTAAACACATACACAGAAGCAAATTGAGAGATACATATAGGGCCAGCGTAAAAGGATAGATGGATACAAAGGTCGATAAAATACAGATCCCCAGTCAACAGATGAAATGAGCGAAGCCTGAGGCGCCATCTTCTTAGAGATATCACGGATTCCACCTCATAACGCGCTGGACATCTCGGAATGGGTGATTATTCAAGAAATGTCGCGTTCAAATATTGAGTATCTGATCATACATATGATATCATTACCGTGTGGCAGGTTGGCAAACATAGCGATTCGGATAACTGTTGCAGCTTGTCGTGGTCATCGAGGACGCCTCGACTATTCTCATGCGGAAGGAGGTGGGTAGAACATGTTCTGCTGCTTTCGGGTAAGACCTCCAATTGACGAGTACTCCCTCGAAATTGTTTCCCATGCAAGAGAGCGAAATATTCGGAGAAGGATAGGTGAAACGATGCTGCCGACGCCAAAGGCCATCATCGGAGGGAAATGCCACCAAGACTGGTCCAAGGGCTTCCAGGTCAAATCCAATTCCGTAAGATCAGTAGCCGGCAAGGTATAAATATCGCTGACTCTAATCTGATCCGATGGGTTGCCCTACCAACAATGAAAGGCGACAGCATTGAACAGAAATGTGGATTGTGGATTGTATTTGTGGGGCACGTTCAGAAGTCGCTGGGTAGTGTAAGTTTCACTGTAATTTCGCTATCTTATCTTCACGTGATTGATTGCCTTTCAAAAACGTCACTTGGGACTTGTGCTATGTGTAGTACCTCAAAGCAGCACTACACCATTCCCTCGAACCCGGCTGTAATACAGCCTACCTAATATGAACTCATCTTCCTTAGATACTCCCGCCATAAGGGAGCAAGAGGAGCGAGTCTCACCAGCTCCATCAATTACAACGTCCACTGCCACTCCAACAACCTCACTACCCAATTCCTATGTGAACGAAAAAAGCTCTGATGACACCTCGAAGCTGAAAATTCTACTCAGCATACTACGGAAGTAAGGTGGCTCCAGGTGTCCAGGAAACATGATTGCTTTCACTGGGTGGAAGGGGTCGTGCCGCGAGCTCGTATTACTTGAGCAGCTCCGGCGCTGACTTTATATCAAAACAGGTTCATTGGCGTGACAGATATTGCCTCCGTCAGGTTTTCGCTGCCGGCTCAGCTCCTCGAACCGACGCCTAATCTTGGTATAACAAAAAACGTCTCCCGGATTGAGGTCTGCTGAGAACATTACGCTGATACCGTCGATCAGAGTACTGGAATTATCTAGATCGACCAGAGACATTCATAAGGCTCGTAATAAGTCTCGCGATCTGGTTTGCTTGACTGACACTTATATTTAGTATTGGCGACTCGGACGATGAACTTGGGCGCATGTTGGCTGTCCTCCGATTTTGGTTCACAAAGGATTTGGTGGGCCACTCTTATAAATATGACCTTGGATCATAAAGCCTGATGCATTGATGTAGAAATACGTCAAAGGCAAGCCATGCAAACCTTATAACTCGGCACTGGGAGAATTCTTCCGGGTACGTTGGCACCAAGATGATTCATGTGCCCAGTTTTATTGATGAATCGCAGTGTAATTGGGAGGTGGTGGATACAGCGCCGCCCATACTTGGCGGTGGCGAGAAGCAATCTGCTACCAACAATACCGATACCTCGAACAAACCCGTCAGAGTATCATACATCACCGAGCAGACCTCCCATCATCCTCCAGTCTCAGCCTTCTACGTTGACTGCCCTGTTAAGGGTATTACAGCCCGCGGATTCGATCAATTGAGCGCCAAATTCACAGGCACAAGCATTCGGGTCACGCCAGGCGCCCACAACCTCGGAATATTTATCAACCTCTCAAACCGAAACAACGAGGAATACCAGCTTACCCACCCCGCAGCCCAACTGGGTGGATTACTCCGGGGTTCACTTTCCGTTACCGTCGCAGACACATGTTTCATCACTTGTCCGAAGACACGATTAAAGGCCATCCTGCACTACCTCGAGGAAGGCTGGCTGGGCAAGACCCAGAACAAAGTACTCGGTGTAGTATTCCGCTACGATTCCAACAACGATACCAGAACCCGAATCAAAGATGTCCCCGAAAAGGATGTCCTCGCCAGACTAGAAGGCGGCTGGCAAGACCAAATCCAATACACCCTCACGAACTCCAAGGTAACCCCCATCTCACCTTCCCCCAAAAACAAACACCTTCCACCGCTAAAACACCTTCCCAGGATCCCACCATCCTAATCGACCTCAAACCCCTCTTCCCCACCCCCAAAATCGTCCCGCCAACCACCTCCCAACTCCCCAATGAATCCCGCCGCTTCTGGTCCTCCGTCACCACCGCCATCCTCTCCAAACAGTACGCGCAGGCCACAAAAGTAAAGCAAGAGCTCGAAGAGCGGCAGCGCGAAAAAGCCGCCGAGCGTAAAGACAGGGGCGATGACTGGCGACCAAGGTTTTTCACGGCGGCGGTGACGCCGTTAGGAAAGCCGGAGCTGACACGGGATGGGAAGAGGGCGTTGGAGGGATTGCAGAGAGGGGAGTATGCGTTGGAGGAGAGTGTAGTTACGGGGGCTTGACGGTTGGGCGACTTGTATAGCGATCTTGGTTGACTGCTGGGCAGGTGTTTTGGAAGGTATTGTTTCAGGCATTAACCGTGGCACTTTTGGAGCATTGATGGGTCTCTCCTCGGCGAGGCTGGTAGAACCCTAGAATCGTGGGGTCGAGTAGAAGATAGATACATCTTTATTGTGTGAGAAATAGAATCTCTGTGACTGAGGCTTTGCTTTTGACTTCGTGTGCGAGTTAGGTATGATAGATCTAATGTCATCTTTCGGTCAACTATTCCAGCCGCCCAGCCTGTCTCTCTATGGATTTTCGCGCACGCACTTTGTGTTGTTCGTTGTCCGATCTATGCGCTTTCACCACTCAGCCTATACAGGAACACCCATCACAGCGCCGCCTTCCCCGCAACCCGCCACCTCTCCCCGTCATGCACCTCCACCACTTTCCCCTCTCCCTCCAACTTCCTCAGAACCTGCACCACACCCCTCTCCGCCGGCTCATGCAAATTCTCAGGCACATCCCTGTATACGACCTTCACAATCTGCATCGGCGTTTTCGCATCTTCTGCGCCCCTCAAAACGCTCAAGACCTCCTCCTCCCGCTGTTGCCGATGCTGGATATACTCCTCAATCCTGGCCTTGCCGTCCTCAATCACAGGCCCGTGGCCGGGGTAAGCCCGGCCTGAGAATTGCTCTCGCATGCGGTGGAGGCTGGACAGATAAACGGTCAGATCTTCGAAGACGGCGGTACCGTGGCCCAGCACGTTATCACCCGTAAACATTGCGTTCTCCTCCTCTAGTATTAATGCCATATGATCGGTCGTGTGGCCTGGGCAGTGGAAGGCACGGAGGGTTGCTCCTTGTGATTGGAATGTTTGGGATTCATCAATAGGGCATTGGCCAGCGCCGGGACTGTGCTTGGAGATTTTCGCTTCGGGGCAGAGCGATAAGAGGTCCTTCACGCCGCCAATGTGGTCAGGGTGCCAATGAGTTATGAGGGCTTGGGAAATGGTAGTATGCTCTAAGGTAAGAACAGAAGAGAGGAGGCCAGACCAAGAGGGCTTGCCTTCGCCCGTGTCGATTAGGAGGCGTCGTGGCCCCATGCCGATAAGGTAGGTGTTTGTGCCTGAATGCCTTAGGACCAATGAAAGGGCCAAAATATGGCCAGTAGATTTACCTTGTAGAGTGAACTATCCCGTCATGATGAGTAAAGTTCTGGTTCTTGTTCACACGTAGAGGAATTACCTTGCCTGGGTTTCCTCCAAGAATTCGTATAACCAGTGGACTGAGCTTCTCGACCTCCGGCAATTGGATCAACTGGGTTGCCATTGTTGTGACAGCTTTGCTGCTCCTCTGGGAAACTAAAGCTTTTGCGTTCTGTGACAATAAGAACATTGGAGGAATGCCATACTATGGCACCATAATGGTTCACGCGGGCTTCGTGATTCTTGATCGATAAGCAGGGTAGGGTGATAGCCTCGGTTAAATCGCCTAGTGCCGCAATGACGAAGAAGACTTTTAAGAGGTAGAAAACACGAGCTTGAACAGTACTTCCCTTTGGAATTGCAGAGAGTTACTCAATTCTATGCCGGACCATGAAACGCTGTGGTGAACTGAGATGGAATCCCTGCCCTTGCCAAGCATGATGACCAGCCCGGAATTGAATAGATGGATTCAATAGGTTTGTTCTGGACATTGCTTCGATCCCCCATAGTTGATGTAATAGAACTATATTGTGCGACGGCTGGATCACACGTCTGGAGGAGGTGAAAGGCGTCTGTGGGTTTCTTGCCTTGGATCCGGGACGCCATATCCGACAGGTATACCGGATTCTTCCCTCGTCCTCAGAAAACTCTGTAATCTTTCATCTTTGTTTCCAAAGCTGTACGACTCTTTCCGTCTCGTTTGAATCGAATAGCTGCAGTCTCCATGAACAGCTTCGATTCGTTCCCAGAATGTCCTGGAGTAATCTTCAACCAGTGTTGCCTGGCCAAATCCACTCAGAGCTATGACAATAATGATAAGAGAAACGAAACCTTCGTTGGAGAAGTAGACCGGCGCTTGCTTCGCTTTCCCACTCCTATCTCTTTGATGCCATCTCTCCCAGTCCTCCCAGGTCGCACAATGAGACGGCGAAGAATCGTAATCAAACCCAGACCATCTTGTACCAGTGTTGTGACTCCAGTTGCGTTTTGAGAAGTCGGAGTCTGATTGACCGTTCCAACCAGCACCATAGCAATCATATGCTTTCCTCTTTTCAGGATCTGAAAGAATGTCGTTGGCGGCAACCACCAAACGATATCGCTCCATCTTTACTATATGTGGTAAGCCATTGACTTTGGCAGAGTTGTGCTGATGACCATGTCTATCTGGATGGTACAGCTTCACAAGTTCGTAAAAATGCCGCTTCGAATATGGTGCAGTCTTTTTGAGATGGAAAATCTGATATGGTGAAGGAATTGCGGTAGCTGAGGCTAGCTCAGGCCAGGGAAACTCATCTTGCTTGTGTGAGCGTGGCTTGTCGGAGTGTACTTGGGCATAGTCCCGCCATTGAGGTTTCCGGCTCCCAACCCTTCGGAATCCTGAGTGGGGCCGTCGTGTTGGAGGGTATACCGGAGAAGAGCCCATTTGCTGGGGACAGTAGATGGTATGCAGATTCCCATATGAGAGAAGGATGCTGGGCTTCTTCAACATTGTGTTCAGATTCGATTTGGTTGTACATTGGTGGATACAATAATCGATGACGAGGGGTAAAGATGTGGACGTTATTTAGCGCTTATGTACAGTACATAACCGATCTTCGAATGTGTAAGGTCTTCCGTCCAAATGAACAAATCGACTACGGGTTCTGTTGACATTGTAAATCTGCTACACCGCTGGTGCCATAAGATGAATTGGACCAAGAAGTATGCGACTGGTAAATCTTGAATATATAATTGGTCCCGACCTGGCTGGGGTCGGTTGTTGTTTGCTGGCTTTCCGCACCCTCGAGGAAATCCCTTTATGCTATCGAACGCGTTTCCGTCATTTTAACGCGGTTACATTTCCTTACAAGTACCTTGCACCATTCCCTGGCTTCAGACTCCAAGAACCTCCCTTGTTGTTTTTATTTTGGATCGTTGCCGCCCGCTCCGCTCTCAGTTGTCTGAGCAATGTCTCGCTTGCTCAAGATCACGCCGAGTTTCCAGTACACTCGGAGCTCCACTACGTCCAGCAGAGGGTATAATGAGGAATCTGGTCTCTGCTACTCAGAAGTCACTTGTAGCGGAGGTACCATGACCGCAGACTGGACATGGAAGACCACCGGAAGATTAAAAATGTACGAAAAGCACAGGTCCCATGGCCCCGGATGCTCGTCGCTCAGGAACATGGCTATTCGGGTTGCAATTGTAAATTCCCTGAGTATCACGCCTGAGACTCTCGCGGAGGTACCATGGGAGGTTGCTAAGCAGCTTTGGGACAAGATCATTGCTTCGTACGTCAATTTGTCGTTTCTAAAGGTGCTGCAGCACCTGTGCTGACCGAAGCACCTATGCAGCAAACTTGATAGTCTTCATGTATGGAAAGTTTTTGCTTCAGCATACCCTAATGAGCTCGAAATTACTCTCAAATGCAAGAAGCTCGTGATTGTAGAGCCGACTATGGGGTTTACACACTATATCACACATCTGACATCGCCTTCCTTTCGTTGGGTTACCTTCTTAACGCTGTCGAATATTACCTGTTCACGCACTGATCTCGTACATCTCTCCCAATTTACCAACCTAGGGATCTTGAACATTGGAGAAGGCCTCAAAGCCAACAATACTGGCCTCGATGATAGCATGATCAGAACTTGGATGCGTGCGGTCGTCGAGACTAATGCTTTTAGCATGCTTCATGTTCTGAATTGTTCTTCACAGAGGGAGATCACTGCCAAGTCTTTCAATTACCTGGCACACTTCCCTAGTCTAGCGATAATCAACTTTGCACATTGCAGTGTCAGTCGCCGAGACACGCCGGAAGCACTGAACTGGGGATGGAATCACAACACTGGCAAAGACCTTGGAAATTTCCTTGTCAATGCCCTCACTACATGCTCTAGATTGAACTCGATAAACCACGCTTGCTTTCGTCAGAATGGAAAGTTCAGTCTCCCAACCTTGACTACAGAAGATGTCGAATCAATCAACTCTCTTCCTGTTCTGCATTGTTCCTTAGGCGCTTCTCTCCCCAGTACTCCCATGGACATGGCAAGGGATCAAACTATGATATCATTCCAGCGTCAGACGCTCTCTCCAGCTGCACTCGAAGCAGCCAAGGCCCCGAAGCGACCTGGAGTTGATGAACCGCGGTTAAATGGCTCCTCTCGCAAAAAGCCAATGATGAGAGCTTCGAAGCAGCAAGATATGGGAATCCTACTGACGGGCTTCGGCTCTTAACAAAGGTACCAACGAGGTCCGGCGAGTGGAAGATACTGATGTCTGGACGAATCCTTCGTGAACCAACAACTCTGCCTCCTAATACAACGACCAGTAGGCCATGAGACCCCTTACTTTTCGGGTCTAGAACTTTCCAACTTGGGAACACCTTGTGCCTGAGATCTGCTCATTTCGCAGCCCATCAACCCATAACGAAAGCCTGATGCAAACTGATATCCAAACAGTCCAGCACACAGCAACAGCTATCCAGCACCGCCATCCTCCGTCGAACGTTTCTCTTCCCGACGCACAACTGTCCTTAGCCTTCGGTAACCCGTTCCTCCGCTGTCAAACTCCAAGCTTCCAGTCTAAAAACATTAACTCGGTTTCCCGGCTACAGAGGCTCAGATGGGCTGCTTCATCTCCGCTGCCTACTGCAGATGGAGGGGTATGGAGACACCACATTTGGTTGCATATCGAAAGAACAGGGGCAGATTGACATGTCGATCCATCAAAGGGGAACGGTGCAAATACGAACTTTTGCCTGACCACTCCGTGACTCATTCGTGCGGAACAGAATGAGTGTGGAAGACAGCGATTGGCTTGCCGATGCCGCATCATTCGAGATGGATGTCCCAATCCAGCCTAGCGTCAAGAGCGCGAAAATGACGCGTAAGATATAACGCGCCACCTCTGACTCTGCACCGTGATGGAGAAGGCAGGAGTAACAGTGACGAAGACGTTACACTGTGTTAAACAGCTGTGCTATGCTATGCTATGCTAAATTGAGCAGATACTTGTGCATCGTAAGATGCGTGCTTGAGATGAATGGGGGAAAATCCTTCCCCCTGACCATGTGCGCTGTAGAACGCCGCGAGACACATTCCGTAACAACGCCGCCATGAAGAAATGCCATGGAAACTTCTCATCGTAGAATGCATCACCCCCATATCCCCCCGTTATCGCCAACCTCAAGAAACCAGCTCCCCACCCAACTCCATACCCAGACCCGTCTCCTTGCTCATCACGGCTCTCACAGCATTGCTCACGTTCGGACTACCACCCGGTGGCACCAAGCTATCGAAATTGAGTCTCCTCCTCGCCTCTTTCGCAGCAAGAGGCGTCTTTGGGAGACCGGGAGTGCGGCTGCCAAAAGCACCTTGAGCAGGACTTGGCGTGATGTTGACAAAGTCTGCGAAGTTGAATTGCTGGCCTGGCGTGTTGAAGCCAGCCATGTAGCTGCCTCCGCCGCCGGGGGTAGTCATCATGGACGAGGGAAGGGCGTGTTGATTTGAGGGTGGGGTCGAGGGTGCGAAGATGCGGGGTTTTTGGGTTGGGTTGGCTGGGGAAGGGGAAGTCGCAAGGTAGAGGAGGAGGTCGGCGCCTTCTTCACCGGCGGTAGCATTCATGGTGGATTTCCGGTTACGGAGAGCGCGGTTGCGGGTTGGTGGAGGTGTACGAGGTGGGGAGGAAGTAAACTTTGGGTGGGCGTGAGAGCTAAAGGAGTGGGAGGGGAGGTCGTGGGCTTCATCGTCATCAGAGACGTGACCGCCGAAGGTGGGGGATTCAGGGATGGTGGGTGTTTCGGAGGCGAACGAGATGTTGGGGCCGAAGTGGGCGTGATGGTGGTGGATGGGGGATGACTCCGGTAGATGGTGTGTGGTCTTCCATGAGGTCCGAGAGGTTTCGATGAAAGGAGGTGCCATTGAGTGAGCACGACTTCGCTTGCGTGATCCCGAGGTTGCGCTAGGATGCACAAAGGCAGGCTGGTAGAGCTTTCGTTTCCGGTACCCCTGGCTACTGCCTGGGCCGTTTATATCGTCGGAGAATATGGGAGCTGTGGTTGGAGATGAAGCGAGGGCGCTGGAAAAGAGCTGTACACCAGAAGAAGTCGATGATGTATCTGAAGATGCTCCAGTACTTGAACCTGGTCGTTTACGCTTGATGCTGTTTTCGAGGTGGGCTTCGACGAGGTTGAAGCTCAGGTTGTCGAGGCCGTGCTGAGCTTTGTAGTTTGCTAGAGCGAGACGATCTTGTAGTTTTCTAGCCATCTGCAAGATTTGATTGTCAGTGGGCGTCCAAGTCCAAGAGAATGTTCAGTCGGAGGGCTGCAGCAGGCAGCTGAAGGGCTGACCTTTGCGACTTCGACCCGCCGTAGAACCTTCCCAACGACGTCGTCTGGAACATCTTGCTGTTGAGGAGCCGACATATTGGCTGTGAAGATTTCAGAGTCTGTAAAATGAAAATTTGCTATGAATGCGGGGTGAAGGTCGTCCGGAAGATGAAGAAAGTGGGAAGCCGTAAGCGTAACGCCGGGGGATGAATTAGGGTTTGTGTTTCGAAAATGTTTTGATATTTGACTGGATGTAAGGTAAGAGCACCTTTTCACGTGCTACACTCGAAAACACAAATTCTTCCTTGGTGTAAGAAGGATATGTCAAAATCTCGAGAATTGATTGGAAGCTGTTGGAGTCGTACTGGAGTATGGGAGGGGGTGGGATTTTGTTCATATTTTCTAGTGAGACGCGCCGCAATCGCTTAGTGCGAAGGCCAGCAGCCAATTAGGTGCCTTACCACGCTTACCTAGGCCATGGAAGCCAGCCCTGCCCAGCCACGAATGAAGAGCACCGGCAGAGCTTTATTCTTTGCCTATCTAGTAATACCTCGTGCTTAGGATTAGGAGAAGAGCTACGATGATATTAGTCTGGTCACTTACTTGCTACAACGCATACGACTTCTATTTAGGTAGGGTGGCCTACAAGAAACTGCTTGCCCTCTCAGTCGAGTTAGTAAGCTCCCGCTGCTCTGCTCAGGCGCTATTCACCCACTGCTCACCCAACTCACTCACTGCTCAGGCCCTGCTCACTCTACTCAGCCATCATTCGCTGTTGCATATCTATTCTCGTGCCTATTAGTCGCTCATGTCATGTTGATTTCATCAAGTTTAGACGACGATCTCGAAGGTACATCCACAGCTCGAACAGGGCATAATTTCCCCTAAAGATTCTCGTGGAACTGCACGATTGTGAAACGTTGAACTTTCTCAATCATCAATAAAGATAACAAACTCTAAAAGGCCTCTGATACGTAGAAAACTACGAAGATACCACTTTGATTAATTCGCGGCCCATATGCACGTTGTGTATAGGTTTTATGAATGAGAGATTCTCGAAATGAAGTGTAATACTGAATGCGAGTAATGCTAAGTAAGATATCACACGCAAGATTCACATATGAAGCATAATGCTGATGATGCAGCTTCTCTTCGATGTTCTTAGCATCAAATGATTCAGAACGCAAATTGCCTCAGTTCTCAGACGTGTCAGCGTCGCTAAGCCTCTTCGGGTTAGCGCCCTTCCTAAGAGCCTTCGGGTTAGCGCCCTTTCTAAGCCCCTTCGGGTTAGCCTTGGCTGACTACGCAGCGTACGAGCGGCACGTCTGAGTGCAAACCCTTGTAAGATAGTCAGATTCGCATTAATTTTGATGACAGCTCGCACAACTTTTCCCGTTAACTTTTGCAAGTCATAACATTCTTGTTCACGACGCGATCATCAGTGCACAATATGTAAATTATAATGTATGTGAACTTGCGATAGTACTTTCACATATGCTTTATCTGATGCGTATAATTTAAGTAATTGTAATTGTAATTGTAATTGTAATTCATACACTCTTGTGACATCGATTTAGACTCGACTCATGAGGGAAACTATGCTATGTGTATTGAATGAACAAAACTCTCTGAGGAAGAAAATCGCTCGTCAACTACACAATGACTTTACGTCGTCGAAACAATAAAATTGACATTATATTATCAGTAATGAATCTATAGCTTCTATTCAGCGTGTGACGCTCGAGTAAACTCTTGATGAGAGTGTCTGTGCTGTTTGATTATGACGCATCGTCTTTGCTCTGCTCTTCATTGACGATATTTTATACAAATAATGTCTCGATTCAATCTTTGATTCGAAGATGAAAGACGTTTTCTTTGCACTCGTGATGCTCATGATTGTAATGCTGAAAACTGCGTTCTCTTGCTTAATGATTGTCATTCATTGAGTCGAGAAATATGTGATGTGTTACGAGCCTAGCCTTCGCCTATCCTTTCTAGCCTTCGCCTTGGTTTCATCCTAATCGAGCCTAGTGAGCATTCGAGCTAGGGGTGATGTCATTGAAACTCTGCATCATATGTGTAAGGCGTCAACCCAATCGGGCCTAGCACAGGGCTGAGAAACACACATATAAGAACCGAGTTCTTTCCTGTAGATACTTTTCTTTCTTAGCATTTATCTATTAGTTAAATGACACTCATATGACTCGCTCTATGCTGACTTCTAACAGTAAATAAATGCTCATCAACTACTCTGCTATCGACGTGTAGACGATACGAAATAACCTACTTCGTTCATTCAGAAAATTCGCAAGGGATTCTTCGAATTACTTTCATCAAAACACACATTCAAATTTACCCAAATTTATCAAACCAATCACTCAATCTTATCACAATCAAATCTATTTATCTATCTTTATCTCTTTCACAATGACACGCGACTCTGAATCAGTTGAGTCACGAACAGCTCGTCTGCTTAGAAGCACTGCTAGTAAACGAGTTTTTCTTATTTCTTTCGATGCTTCAGCGAGATCTCAGAATGCCGCTACCTCATGGAACATCAACACGAGTCAACAACTTCGTCAATGAGCTATCGATCAGTCAAACGAGATCATCAAGATGCTGATCGAGCTAAGAGATCAACGAGACATGACTTTGAAACTCAACGAGCAATGAATCGATCTACAAGTCGATCACATCAAGAGACTTGATGAGCTAGAGATCAATCAAACGACAATAGACACTAAAGAAGAGACTATCATCGATCTACGAGAGAAAGTACTGAGTCTCAAAAAGAAACAGCGTTCAGCGAATCACTCTCGATCTCGACAGTCTACGAAGTCTCGAGCTTCTATCGAGAATCATACTCAACAAGAGTCGTTCATTCTATTCGACAATGATCATCACAAGTTCTTCAAGTTTTCAAATTCATTTATATTCACTGATGAAGATGAATCGACATGAAACAGCTGAAGAGTCAAGATAAACGACAAGCTTCAGACAAATGTCAATCACTTCGATAATAAGAATATCTGTATTGTCTATGTGATATCTAGACTAGAAGATGATGCTGCTGAGCACATCTTCGCTCGACGTCAACATGATGCTTTGCATTCATACATCTTGATCGACGAGCTATTTGAGCATCTGAAAGAAATATACGATGAACTGAATAAGAATCGAAAGTGTCGTCGCAAGTACAACGCTCTGAGACAAGCAGACAAGTCTTTCAATGTCTTTTACTTCAACTTTATGAAGCTATTCAGCTATCTCGAATACGACGATCGCACTCTGATGAACGATCTTCAGAATAAAATCAATAATCGCTTGCAGAACGCTCTATCAGTCTGTTCAGAGAACTTTACTTCGCTCATTCGCTTAAGAATCTTTCTTCAAGATGTGAATAGTAAACAACGAGTCAATTATCAGCTTCGCAACGAACGTCGCACTGTTATCGTCAAAGTCACTGTCGTATCTGATAAACGCGCTACTTCTCTGTCAGTAACAACTTCGATAATCGATTATGTTAAGTCAACTATCTCTTCTATCTCTGAGTCAGCGAGATCGTCAATTATCTGCTACATCTGCAAGACTCTCGATCATTTGTTCAAGAATTGCTTTCAGCTGAACAAGATTGACACTTCTGTATCTTGTGCATTCATCTCTCGCCTACATGAGATCGTCATTTCGAAGAATAAAGAGAATGAGAAAATGTCTTTCGAGAATAGCGAGGCAAAAAACTAGAGACTTTCATCAAAGACGTGATGAAAGATGTGTTAATTTCTTCAACGACGAGCAGATCAGATGATTCTTTTGCTTCTGAATCTTTGACTATTGAATGTGTACTTTCTAGCAATGAAATTAGTTACTCATTGAAGTCATTGATTGACATCGAAGCTGCTGACTATTCGTTCATTGATGAAGTGACTGCGCAGATTGTTTGTGATCAGTTGCAAATCGAGTCTCTGACTTTGATCAAAGCGAAGTCAATTCGAGAATTCGACGATCATTATGCTAAGAAACTCATTATTCATGTCATTTATTTGAATCTGACTGTTCAAGATCATACGATTGACACAGCTTCTATGTTGATCACTCGATTAGATCAACATCAAATGATTCTCGAAAAAACATGAATGAACAAAATCGATCTAGTAATTGATATGCGAATCGATTTTCTTCGATTTTCGAATTTCAACTCTACTAGTCAGAAATTGATTGCTCTATTCTCAAGCAATAAATCAATCACGAAACGAAAGAGCTTGACTTCTACTCATATACTGAAGAAATCTTTCACTTTCGTTACATCTCAAATCAGTCAAAACAAGAAGTTCATTGAACAGTTAAAACAGCGTGACGCGACTTTGACTAGCATCAATTCTAAATCAACGTTCATTCTGAAATCATTCTCTTTCAGTTCAATGAACATAGCAATGATAAAGACAGCGACATATAGAATGTTAATCAAACGTTCAGATATCAAGATCTTTGCTGTTATCGTCTTGAAAATCGATCGACTCATAACTACAGCTGAAAACAAGTCTGAAGAAGTGAATCTGCATGAGCTTTCCCACGCTGAAGTTCTCGAGCAAGTCAAGATCAAGCTTCTCTCTGAATATCACGACTATCTAGATGTCTTCGATCGAGCAATGATTGATCAGCTATCATTGCATCATTTCTATGATCACAAAATTGAGTTGACTGATGAAGAAACACTTTCTCGAAGCAGACTATATCAGATGTTTGATCACAAGCTTCAGAAGATAAAGAAGTATCTGATCAATCATCTAAACAAAGAGTTCATTTTCTTCAGCTTCGCATCATACATCTCGCTCATCTTGTTCATCGAAAAAAAAGACGATAGTCTGCGTTTCTGCGTCGATTACAGAAAGCTCAATGCTTTAATCAAACGAGACCGCTATTCTTTGTCATTGATAGACGAGACTCTCGCTCGTATACAAGAAAGCAAGTATCTAACTCAATTAAACATCATTGTCGCGTTCAATAAACTTCGTATGCATTCAGATAGCGAAGATTTGACTATCTTTATTATCTTCTTCGACTCATACAAATATCATGTAATGCTCTTTGAATTAACAAATGAATCGACGTTCTATCAGCACTATATGAACGACGTGTTGTTTGAATATCTACATCAGTTTTGTCAGATCTATCTAAATGACATTATCATCTACAGCAAGACTCTGAAGAAACACAAGCGACATGTATGATTGATCTTGAATAGACTACGAGAAGCTGATCTACAGATAGACATCAACAAGTGCGAGTTTCATATTCAGAAAACTATCTTTTTAGAACTCTTGATATCAATCGAAGAATTGAAGATGAATTCGCGAAAGATGCAAGCAGTCGTTGATTGATCTACATTCAATAATCTCATTCAGATACAGTTCTTCATTGACTTCTGCAATTTCTATCAACGCTTCATCAAGAACTTTTCGAAGATTGTTCGTTCAATGATTCAACTCACTCAAAAGAAGATCATATTTGAATGAAATGAAGTCTGTCAGATCGCCTTCAATCATATGAAGAGATGTATGATCGAGACTTCTATACTACGTCACTTTGATCAAACTCGTGAGACTATTCTCGAAATCAACTCATTCGACTACGTCAACGATGAAGTTCTCTCTCAATATGATGATGAAGAAGTACTACATTCAATTGTCTTCTATAGCAAGAACATGTCTTCTGCTGAATGCAACTACAAGATATATGATAAAGAACTTCTGATCATCATTTGAGCATTTGAACACTGACGACTCAAACTGAAGCTAACTGACATTTCTATCAAGATGTTCATTGATCATCAAGCGCTCATTTCGTTGATGAAAGATAAAAAGCTGAGCAGACGTCAAATGCGCTGAATTCAGAAGTTCGCTAACTTTAACTTCAGAATAATGTATCGATCTGACAAACAGAACATCAAGATCGATGCATTAACTCGTCGAGCTGACGCTGTGCTCAGAGATTCAGAAGATGAGCGCATTTGCTATCAACGAATCACTATTCTGACTTCGAATCGAATGAAAATTGCTGATCTAGAGAAGAACATCAGTGAATCAATCTATAAACAGATTCTTGAGACTAATAGAATCGACGAGAATTGTATGCTACTTCGCGAAGCAATAGCAAGAGACGAGACACAATATGAAGATATCAAATTGAAGAATTGTTGAACTCAGAATGAAATCTTGTATCATGATAGTCAGCTATGAATCTCATTCAACGAGCTTCTACAAATGAATCTGATTCGTGAGATGCACGATCAATCATCAGTTGATCATTCTGATATTCTTAAAACTGTGAAAGTCATAAAGCGAAACTACTATTGATCATTCATGCGAAAAACGATAGATCGATATATTTGAAACTGCTATATCTGTCAACGTTCAAAGACATCTAGAGATAAATCAAACGACTTGCTTCAATCTCTATTGATATCTGAACAGCGATGACAAGACATAGCAATGAACTTTATTATCGATCTATCTGATTCGAGCGAATACAACGCTATTCTGACGATCATTTGCAGATTGTCAAAAGAAAGGCATTATATTTCTTGCATCACTGATAATGAAGATATCACTGTCGAAAAGACAGCTGAAATGCTGATTCAATGAGTATATCAAACTCATGATTTATCAAGCTTCATAGTATCTGATCGAAGTTCGCAATTCATCTCTATACTATGAAAGTCTCTTTGCAAACGACTGAGCATTTTCCTTCGATTGTTCATCGTCTATCATTCTTAGATCGACGATCAAAGCGAACGAGTCAATCAGAACGTCGAGCGATATTTTCGATTCTTCTGTTCGTATATGCAGAACGACTGATCTAAGTGACTATTCATGATCGAGTTTGTCAACAATAACGTCTTGTTCTCAGTCATCTTCTTGATCTTCTTCTTCATAAACAAGAGCTTTCATTCTCGTATGAGCTTCGATCCTGACATCATCGAGTATGAAAGCACTCGCGAACGCTTGCAGATCGATCAAGTCAAGAATATATCTGAACAAATAAACAAGACATTGATCTTCGCTCGTGAAGCTCTGATCAAAACACGAAAACAAATGATGAATCAAGCTAACAAGCATAGAAAGAAGATCAATTACAAGATCGAATCAAAGATGTTTCTGAACGAAAGAAACATCATTATCGCGAGACTCTTCAAAAAGCTAGATGACAAGATGCTCGATTCATTCAAGATCACAGACTTTGTTGACTTCTTCTATAAATTGAAACTATCAGACACTATACGTATACATGATGTATTTCATTCAGAGCTTCTTCGTTCTGCCGTCGATGATTCTCTGTCTGATCAGAAGAATGAATTTTCAAGATCAATAGTGATAAACGATGAAGATGAATGAGAAATCGACGATATATTGAACTCTCGACAATATCAAAGACGACTTCAATATCGAGTTAAATGAAAGAGCTATGACAACGATCTCAACTGATATAACGCTGACGACGACGAATTTATGAACGCTCAAGAGATGATTGATGACTTTCATATCAAAT
>JAABVA010001577.1_pt1 | contig 24110 bp, 26 predicted proteins | sample 5560331 | NCBI WGS metagenome assembly JAABVA01 (sample SAMN12812661, study PRJNA571458) | rock metagenome | isolation source: Antarctica rocks | place: Antarctica: Victoria Land, Mt New Zealand sud | collected 2016-01-07
GACCGCTTGAGCTGCTGTTCGTCATCGGCTTCACCGCCTCGTTCCTGGCGCTGCAGACCTCGGCGTCGCGCATCCTGTGGTCCTACGCCCGCGACCGCGCCCTGCCGTTCTCGGGCGGTCTCGGCCGGCTCAGCACCACCGAACGCATTCCGGTCTGGGGCGTCGGCGTGACGTTCGTCGTCGGAAGCGTGGTGTTCCTGCTCAGCATCGTGCAGACCGACCTGTACTCGGTGCTCGTCAACTTCGTCTCCGGTGGCTTCTTCCTCGCCTTCCTGTTCCCGCTCGTCGGAGCGGTGTTGGCGCGCGCGACCGGACGATGGTCACCGGGGCCGTGGCAGCTGGGCCGGCCCGGCGCTGTCGTCGCCGTGGTCGCCACCCTGTGGGCGGCCTTCCAGTTCCTCAACATCTCCTGGCCGCGGCAGGCGTACCCGCACTGGTACCTGAACTGGTCGTTCTATCTGGTGGCCGCTGTGCTCGGTGTCGTCGGCCTCGTGCTGTACCGGAGCCGGGCCGCCAACATCACGCTGTACGAGATCCCGGACGACGAGACGCACGACTCGGCGACGGCCGCGCCCGCACCCCAGGCTGTGGCCGGGTCCGCGCCCCAACGCGATGGGGCGCGATGACGGTCGCCCTCATCGCGGGCGCGGCCTCCGGCATCGGTGCGGCCTGCGCCCGCGAGCTGCGCGATGTGGGACTGCAGGTGGTGGGCCTCGACCTGCAGCCCGCGGCGGATGTCGACCTGGCCCTGGTCGCCGACGTCACCGATCGTGCCGCCGTCGCCGCGGCCGTTGCACAGGCCGAGGAAGCACTCGGCCCGGTCGACGCTCTCGTCAACAGCGCTGGGCACTACGAGATGGTGCCGTTTACCGAGGTCACCCGCGAGCAGCTGGAGCGGATGGTGCGCGTCCACGTCGGCGGGCTGTTCAACCTGTGCCGCGCCGTAGTGCCGGGAATGGTCGAGCGGCGGCACGGCTCCGTCGTGGCGGTGACCTCCGAGCTGGCCATCGGCGGCGGTGACGGCGACAGCCACTACGCCGCCGCCAAGGGCGCGGTCATCGGCTTCGTCCGCAGCCTGGCCGTGGAGCTGGCCCCGACCGGCGTGCGGGTCAACGCCGTCGCTCCCGGGCCGACCGACACGCCGCTGCTGGCCGCCGACTCCCCATGGCGCGACCCCGCGTTCCTCGCCACGCTCCCCTCGCGCCGGCTCGTGCGCCCCGAGGAGATCGCGGTGACCGTCTCCTACCTCGTCAACCACACGAGCTTCACCTGCGGCGAGATCATCTCGCCCAACGCCGGGGCGGTGATCTGACGTGGCAGCCCAGGTCGAGCCCGACCCGCTCGCCCCGCTTCGCCTCGGCGACCCCGACAGAACGGTGCTGGTCACCGGCGCAGCGCAGGGCATCGGCCAGGCGTGCGCCCGATGGTTCGGCCAGTGGGCTGGGACGGTCGCCGTCAACGACCGCATCGCCAGCCCGGCCCTCAGCAGCCTCGCGGACGAGCTCGGTGGCATCGCCGTTCCCGGAGACATCAGCGACTTCGATGCCATGGCGGGCATCGCTGCTCAGCTCGAGGCCAGCCACGGCGGCGTCGACGTGCTGGTCGCGAACGCCGCCTACATGACGATGGCGCCGCTGGTCGAGGCCGACCCCGACGACTGGTGGCGGGTGCTTGAAGTGAACCTGCTCGGCACCTTCGCCTGCATCCAGGCCGTCGTACCCGGGATGCTGCGCCGCGGCTCTGGGCGCATCGTCGTGGTCACCAGCGAGTGGGGCGTCATCGGCTGGCCCGATGCCACGGCCTACTGCGCGTCCAAGGCCGGCTTGGTGTCGCTGGTCAAGACGCTCGGCCGCGAGCTCGCCCCGCACGGTGTGATCGTCAACGGCGTCGCGCCGAGCGTCGTCGACACACCGCAGCTCGACGTCGACGCAGCCGCCGCTGGCATTTCACCCCGGGAGATGCGTGAGCGGTATGCGAAGGAGGTGCCGGTCGGGCGCCTCGCCCATCCGTACGAGATCGCGGCCACCATCGGCTTCCTCGCCGACGAGCGGCTGGGCTCCCTCGTCGGGCAGGTGGTCGCGTGCAATGGAGGCACGTCACGCACCCGGGTGTGAGTTGGCACGCGGAGCGGCAGGACGACAGCATGGTGGACGAGACGCGGCAGCCCGTCGGCCCGCTCGACGGGCAGCAGATCCCCCGGTTCGCCGGGTTCAGCACCTTCGCGCGGCTGCCCCGGCGGGAGGACGTCGAGATGGCGGATGTTGCCGTAGTCGGCGTCCCGTTCGACGCGGGGACGAGTTACCGCCCCGGTGCCCGCTTCGGCCCGTCAGCGGTGCGGGAGGCCTCGAGGCTGCTCCGGCCGTACAACCCGTCGCTCGACGTCTCGCCGTTCGCCGGCGTGCAGGTCGTTGACTGGGGCGATGTCGCCTGCAACCCGTTCGACATCGCCGAGGCGATCAGCCAGATCGAGGCCGGCCTCGGCGCGGTGCTCGCCGACGGGGCGCGCTACGTCGTCGTCGGCGGCGACCACACCGTCGCGCTGCCTTCCTTGAGGGCGCTCGCGGCCCAGCACGGCCCGCTCGCGCTCGTCCACTTCGACGCCCACCTCGACACCTGGGACACCTACTTCGGGGCGCCATTCACTCACGGCACCCCGTTTCGCCGCGCGCGCGAGGAGGGGCTCCTGCTCGATGGGCACCTCGCGCACGTCGGCCTGCGCGGCTCGCTGTATGCCCGCCAGGACCTGATCGACGATGAGCAGATGGGCTTTACGGCGGTGCACTGCCGTGAGATGGACACGCTCGGAGTCGACGCGGCGCTCGAGCGCATCCTCGCCCGCGTCGGTTCCGCGCCGCTGTACGTCTCGATCGACGTCGACGTGCTCGACCCGGCGCACGCACCCGGCACCGGCACCCCGGAGGCCGGCGGGCTCACCAGCCGCGAGTTGCTCGCGCTCGTGCGGGGGTTGCGCGCGGCCAACCTTGTCGGCGCCGACGTGGTCGAGGTCTCCCCCGCCTACGACCACGCGGAGATCACCGCCGTCGCAGCCGCCAACGTCGCCTACGAGCTCGTGTCCCTGCTCGCGCTGGGCCTGGGCGCCGGGCCGGGGCCAGGGCTGGGAGCCACCGCTTGATGCCGGCGGCGCCCGTGGCGTGGCCGGGCGGAGCGCGTGCGGCGGCCTCGTTCACCTTCGACGTCGATGCCGAGTCCGGGCTGCTGTTCGCCGACCCCGGCAGCGCCAGCCGGATGTCGGTGGTGAGCCACCAGGCCTACGGTCCGCTGGTCGGCGTCCCCCGCCTGCTCGAGCTGCTGGCCAGGCACGAGCTCCGGGCTACCTTCTTCGTCCCCGGCTACACCGCCGAGCGTTGGCCGGATGCCCTGCGGGCCATCGTCGACGCCGGCCACGAGGTGGCGCACCACGGCTACCTGCACGAGACGCTGACCGGCATCGACGCGGCGACGGAGGCGGCCATCCTCGACCGCGGCATCAACGCGCTGGAGCGCATCACCGGCACCCGGCCGACCGGCTACCGGGCGCCGATGTGGGAGCTGACCTGGGACTCCCCGCGCCTGCTGGTCGAGCGCGGCTTCCGCTACGACTCGAGCCTGATGGACGCGGACGTGCCATACCGCCTCGCAGCAGGCACCGGCTCGCTCGTCGAGCTGCCGGTTCAGTGGGCGCTCGACGACTGGGAGCAGTACTGCTACCTGCCCGAGCTGAGTGGCAGCGGCCTGATCGAAAGCCCTGCGAAGGCGCTGGAGCTGTGGACGCTGGAACTTGAGGCGCTGCGCGCCGAGGGGGGCCTGTTCGTCCACACCAGCCATCCGTTCCTGTCCGGACGCCCGTCGCGGGCGCGGGCGCTCGAACAGCTGATCGAGCGCGCCTCGGCCTACGGCGATGTGTGGGTGGCGCCGCTGGGTGAGATCGCTGCGCACGTCGAGACGCTCGACCTGCTCCCGCGAACTATCAGCAAGCCCACAGGCTTCTGACGGAAGGCGCGGCGGATGCCAGGCGTTCCACCCGTTGAGCGCTTCGTGGCGAAGCGCGCCCTGCCGATAATGGTGGGGACGAGGAGGTGTGCGTGATGCTTGATCCCGAGACGCTCTTCGAGGTCCTGCCCGACGAGCCCGAGTTCGACCGTCCGGTGCTGATCCAGGCCCTCGACGGGTTCGTCGACGCTGGTGGCGGCCGTGCCCTGGCCCGCCAGCATCTGCTCGACACCTTCGAGAACAAGGTCATCGCCCGGTTCGACGTCGACCAGATCCTCGACTACCGCGCTCGTCGCCCGCTGATGATTTTCGACCGCGACCACTGGGAGTCCTACACCGACCCTGAGCTGGTCGTCCGCGAGCTGCGCGACGCCGCCGGCACGACGTTCCTCATGCTCGACGGGCCCGAGCCCGACGTGCAGTGGGAGCGATTCGTGGCCGCGGTGCAGGGGCTCGTCGAGCGCTGGGACGTGCGGCTCGTCGTCGGGCTCAACTCCATTCCCATGCAGGTGCCGCATACCCGGCCCGTCGGAATGATCAACCACGCCACCCGTCCCGAGCTGCTGCTGGACACACCGCGCGCCTGGTTCGACAAGGTGCCCGTGCCGGCGAGCGTCGGGCAACTGCTCGAGTACCGGCTCGGCCAGGTCGGCCGCGACGCCATCGGCGCGACCGCCCAGGTACCGCACTACCTCTCGCAGACCGAGTACCCGGCCGCGGCGGTCGCTTTGCTGGAGGCGACGGCGACCTTCTCGGGCCTGTCGCTCCCGACTGACGCGCTGCGGACGGCTGCCGCCGAGACCCGGAAGTCGGTCGACAACCAGGTGGCTGATTCCCCGCAGGCTGCCGGGGTCGTCGAGGCGCTCGAGAGCCAGTACGACGCGTTCATGGAGGGGCAGGGCCGCACCCTGCTCGCGGAGCAGGGCCAGCTGCCGACCGCCGAGGAGCTCGGCGACGAGCTCGAGCAGTTCCTGCGCGACCAGACGGGGCACGGCTCGGCCGGGGGCGATCCTCGGGGGTAGGGCGCTCCGGCTGGGCTAGCCCTGCCGGCTGTGTCCTGTGGATAACTCCATTGGCTGAAGGGCCCGGTCAGGCACGCTACGGCGGTGCTGATCGGGGCTGCTGACACGGCGGCGTCACCGTGAGCGGTCACGGGCCGCCTGAGTCCCGGCCGCAGACGTTCACCGCCCCGGCGGCGCCGCACGGCGACCCGGCCGCCCTGCGGCAGGCTGCGGCTGCCTTTCGCCGGCTCGCGGACGAGGTGCGGACCAGCCAACGGCAGGTCGCGGGCGCATTCAGCCAGCTCTCACCTGCCTGGAAGGGCGAGGGACAGCAAGCGACCGGCCATCCCGTTGCGGTGCTGGCCACGGACACTGAGCTTGCAGCAAGCGCGATGGACGAGATCGCCGCGCTGCTCGAGCGGCACGCCGCCGAGTTGCACCGTGCCCAGTCGGCGCACTCGTTCTCCTTGGGGCAAGCTGCTCAAGATCGGCGCGATCGTCGTGGTGTCGACCGGGCTGGTCGTGGTGACCGTCGGCGCCGCGGCTCCCGAGGTCACAGCCGCCGACTCGCTGCTGGTCGGCGGCGAGGTCGGTGCGATGGAAGCCGCCGCCGGTGCCGCCTCCACCGCCGCTTCCGGCGTCGGCAGCGGGCTGTTGGCCGCCGCGCGAGCGTTCAGCACCTTGCGCGGCCTGGTGGCGTTCAGCCGCCCGGCGCTGCCGTGGGCGATCGGCTTCACCGGGCTCGACGCCGTCGAGCAGGAGGTGAGCAGCGACCGTCTCGACGTCGGCCGCCTCGCGACAGAGTTCGGCATCAGCCTGCTGGCATCGCCAGTGCTGACCCGCACCTCGGCCGCGCTGCGGGCCGGGGCGCTGGCCGAACGCCCCGTCGCCATCGCCGCGACGACCCACGCCGCCGCGGCGGGCATGGGCGGGGGCAGCGAAGCCGTCCGCGAGCAGCTCGAGCACGGCAAGGTCTCGCTGAGCTCGGTCGAGGTCGCGGCTGGGGAGGCCGGCGGGCTGTCCGTCGGCGGCGAGGCGCTCAAGCACTTCTCCCCGCGGGTGTGGCGTGCCGGCGGCGGCTTCTACCCGCTACCCAAGGGCGCGGCGACCGAGCCGCCGGAGCGCTTGCCGGGCTGGCAGGGGGATCGGCAGACCGCCGTCGACGCCCTGAAGGAGCCGTTCGACGCCCGCCAGCACGAGGGCAAGAAGTACGGGCACGCGATCAAGAAGCACGGCGGGCAGATCTACGCCTACCAGCAGCGCAGGATCAAGCGGGGCCGCCTCAAGGCCGTGTCCACGTTCAATTCGCTCGAGACGCTCAAGACGCTCAACGCCAGCGTGGAGCGGACACTTCGCTCCAACCGCGACATCGTGCTGCAGACAGCAGCCGGTCCCGTAGGGCGGCAGGTACCGATTTACGCCGAAGCGAGGGGTGACGAGGGCTGGATCCTCACCCGGCTCGGGCGGCACCCGCGGCCCAAGCAGATCACCGTTGTCCTCCGGAAGAAGAACGACGGCTACACCTACGTCCACACGGCATACCTGGAGTGACATTGCTGGACTATCACGGCGAGCGCGCGGTCGAACAACTACTTCGATGCACGTTCTTTCCGGAGTGGGACCTGGAGTGGCCGACGACGCCCTATGACGCCGTCGACGAGTCGACCGAGCCCGACTCCCCCGCTGACAAGGCGGAGATCGCCCGGCGGCTACGGGTCCTGGCAGCCAACCGCAACCGCCGCCTGCTGAAACTTCTCCGCCAGTACAGCTGCTACCACGAGGCCACCTTCAGAGCGAGAAGTGCGCGGCGCTTCCTGCTCGCCCTGGCTGACTACCTCGAGAACGGCACCCGCGACCCGCTGTACATCCCTGAGCAGGCGCCGACCCTGCAGGGAGATGACTACGAGGTTGTCCCCGACCTTGGCGGCGCCTGGAGTGTCGACTCGGCCTTCGACACCAGGGACCAGTACTACGCCGCGTTAGGACGGGCTGCAGACACCGCACCCGAGCTCATCGCCGCACTGACCCAGGAAGAGCGTCCCGACATCCCCACCCTCCGCGTCACCCTCCCCGACCCGTGCGGAACCGTCATCCTCAACGACGGCCGCCGCGTCCGCGGCCGCACCGCCGTCGCCCTGGTCGGTGCCATCCCCGGCATGCACTACATCCAGGGCGGCTACCTCGAGGCCGAGGTCGACGACGGACCCGACCCCCGCGGGCAGTACCCGCTGCTGCATCTCTACCTCAATGGCTACCTCAACCAGGCCTACATGGGCGATGGCGGCGACTGGCCCTCGGCTTTCGGCCGCTACCTCGAAAATCGCACGCTCGAGGAGCGGCAGCGGCTCGTCGAGGAGATCACCCGGCTACTGGCCCGCCCGGCTGCCGAGCAGACCGACGTCATCATCCGGTGCCACAGCTACGTTGTCCCCTCCCGCCAGGGCGGGGACGACGGCGAGTGGCTCGACGCCATCAGGCAGGGAGCGGCCCCGTAGCACTGCCGCGGGCACCATGGACGGACCATGACTCTCGCCGCCGTCCGCCCCTCGCTGCGCGACCGGCTGCCCGCCGAGCCCGACCCCGACGCGGTGTTCGATGCGTTCTCGGCGTGGACGCAGGACCAGGGCCTCACGCTGTACCCGGCGCAGACCGAGGCGCTGATCGAGGTCGCGACCGGGGCCAACGTCATCCTGTCGACCCCCACCGGCTCGGGCAAGAGCCTGGTCGCGACGGGCGCGCACTTCGCCGCGCTCGCCGCCGGCCGCCGCAGCTTCTACACCGCGCCCATCAAGGCGCTGGTGTCGGAGAAGTTCTTCGCGCTCATCGAGACGTTCGGCGCCGAGGCCGTCGGGATGCTCACCGGGGACGCGTCCGTCAACCCCGCTGCACCGATCATTTGCGCAACCGCCGAGATCGTCGCCAACATCGCGCTCCGGCAGGGCGCCGACACCGACATCGGCGTCCTGATCATGGACGAGTTCCACTTCTACGCCGACCCCGAGCGCGGCTGGGCGTGGCAGGTCCCGCTGCTCGAGCTGTCGCGGGTTCAGTTCGTCCTCATGTCGGCCACGCTCGGCGACGTCAGCCGGTTCGAGACCGGCCTCACCGAGCTCACCGGCCGCCCGACCGCCGTCGTCCGGTCGGCCGACCGCCCCGTCCCGCTGCTGTTCGAATACGCCCTGACCCCCCTGCACGACACCCTCGAGGAACTGCTCGAGACCCACCAGGCGCCGATCTACGTCGTGCATCCCACCCAGGCCGCCGCCATCGAGCGGGCGCAGGCCCTCATGAGCATCAACGTCTGCAGCCGGGAGGAGAAGGACGCGATCGCAACCCTGATCGGCGGCTTCCGCTTCACGTCGGGGTTCGGCACCACCCTCTCGCGCCTGGTGCGCCACGGCATCGGCGTGCACCACGCCGGGATGCTGCCGCGCTATCGCAGACTGGTCGAAACCCTCGCGCAGGCCGGCCTGCTCAAGGTCATCTGCGGCACCGACACGCTCGGCGTCGGCATCAACGTCCCCATCCGCACCGTCCTGTTCACCTCGCTGGCCAAGTTCGACGGCACCCGCAACCGGCACCTCAAGGCCCGCGAGTTCCACCAGATCGCCGGCCGCGCGGGCCGCGCCGGCTACGACAGCATCGGCATGGTCGTTGTGCAGGCACCCGAGCACGAGATCGAGAACGTCCGGCTGCTCGCAAAGGCGGGTGACGACCCGAAGAAACGCCGCAAGGTCGTGCGCAAGAAGCCGCCGGAGGGGACGGTCTCATGGACTAAGTCGACCTTCGACCGCCTCGTCGCCGCCGAGCCCGAGACGCTGACCTCGCACTTCCGGGTCAGCCACGCGATGCTGCTCAACGTCATCAGCCGCCCGGGCGACGCCTTTGGGGCGATGGGGCACCTGCTCAACGAGAACCACGACGCCCGGCCGGTGCAGCGCCAGCACATCCGCCGTGCCATCGCGATCTACCGTGAGATGCTGACCGCGGAGGTGGTGGAGCGGCTTCCCGAGCCCGATGCGGAGGGCCGCACCGTGCGGCTGACCGTCGACCTGCAGCCGGGCTTCGCGCTCGACCAGCCGCTGTCGCCGTTCGCGCTCGCCGCGGTCGACCTGCTCGACGTCGAGGCGCTGACCTACGCGCTCGACGTGCTGTCCGTCATCGAGGCGACGCTCGAGAACCCCCGCCAGGTACTCGCGGCTCAGCTCAACCGGGCCCGTGGCGAGGCGGTCGCAGCGATGAAGGCCGAGGGCATCGAGTACAACCAGCGCATCGAGCTGCTCGATGCCATCACCTATCCTCGGCCGCTGGCCGAGCTGCTGGGCGTGGCGTTCGAGGCCTACCGGGCGGGTCAGCCGTGGGTCGCCGACTACGACATCTCGCCGAAGTCGATCGCCCGCGAGCTGTACGAGCAGGCGATGACCTTTGTCGACTACGTGGGGCTCTACGGGCTGGCGCGCTCGGAGGGGCTGCTGCTGCGCTACCTCGCAGATGCCTACAAGGCGCTGCGCCGCACCGTCCCGGACCGCGCCCGGACAGACGAGGTCGAGGACATCACCGCCTGGCTCGGCGAGCTCGTCCGGCAGGTCGACTCCAGCCTGCTCGACGAGTGGGAGCGCCTGCGCAACCCCGCCGAGGCTGTCGTGCCAGCGCCGGAGGACGAGCGGCCTCCGCCGGTGACCGCCAACCACCGGGCCTTCCGCGTGCTCGTGCGCAACGCGCTGTTCCGCCGGGTCGAGCTCGCGGCCCGGCGGCGCTGGGATGCCCTGGGCGAGCTCGACGGCGAGGATGGCTGGGACGCCTCGGCCTGGCGCGAGGCGCTGGAGCCGTACTTCGAGCTCTATCCGGAGATCCAGACGGGCGCCGACGCGCGGGGCCCCGCCCTGCTCATCGTCGACGAGCAGTCCGGGCGGTGGGCGGTACGGCAGATCCTCGACGACCCGGCCGGCGACCACGACTGGGGCATCAGTGCCGAGGTCGATCTCGCGGCGTCGGATGAGGCGGGCGCGGCGGTCGTCCGGGTGACGGCAGTCGACCAGCTGTAGCGCGCCGCATCTCGCGGCGGCAGACTGGCGACATGCGCGCTGTGGTGGTGGAGCAGTACGGCGGTCCCGAGGTCCTGAAGCTCGCAGAGCGAGACGCGCCGGCGCCCGGCGCGGGTGACCTCGTCGTCGATGTGGCGGCGGCCGGCATCAACTTCGCCGACGTCTACGGACGGCAGGGCAGGCCGCCGTATGCCCAGCGCACGCCCTTCGTCGCCGGTGCCGAGGCGGCCGGTGTCGTCGCCGCCGTCGGGGCTGAGGTGTCCGGCTTCGCGACCGGCGACCGCGTGGCGTGGGCCACCGCACCCGGCAGCTATGCCGAGCAGGCGGTTGTCCCCGCTGCGGCCGCTGTGCCGGTTCCCGAGGGCGTCGACCTACAGACGGCAGCGGCCGTCATGTTGCAGGGCATGACCGCTCACTACCTCTCGGACGGTTCCTTTCCGGTGGCCGAGGGCGATGTCGCGGTGGTGCACGCGGCCGCAGGCGGCGTGGGGCTGCTGCTCACGCAGATGGTGACGATGCGCGGCGGCATCGTGGTCGCCACCACGTCGACACCGGAGAAGGCCGAGCTTGCTCGAGAGGCAGGGGCTGAGCACGTCGCCGGGTACGACGACTTCGGCAGCGTCGCGAAGGACGTGAGTGGCGGGGCGGGCGCGTCGGTGGTGTACGACGGCGTCGGGAAGTCGACGTTCGACGCCAGCCTGGCGAGCCTGCGGCCTCGCGGCTACCTGGTCCTCTACGGCGCGGCGAGCGGCCCGGTGCCACCGTTCGAGCTGCAGCGCCTCGCGGCCGGCGGCTCGTTGTTCATCACCCGCCCGACGCTGGGCAGCTACATCGCGACCCGCGACGAGCTGCTGCGGCGAGCCGGCGACCTGTTCAGCTGGATCGCCGAGGGACGGCTCCGCGTGCGCATCGGCGGAACCTACCCGCTTGCGGAAGCGGCGAAGGCCCACGAGGACCTGGAGGCACGCCGGACGACCGGCAAGCTGCTCCTGCTGCCCGGCTGACCCGCGACCAGCAGGGGGCAGCTTGCTTCGCTAGACTGGGCCCCAGCACCGACCAGCGCTCGTAGCTCAACGGATAGAGCATCTGACTACGGATCAGAAGGTTGGGGGTTCGAGTCCCTCCGAGCGCACCACTAGAGCCGCAGGTCAGCGACCTGCAGGGGCCGTTTGGCGGGTGCATCCTCGCGGTGCGTGTCAACGGTTTGTCAACGGAGGTGCTGGATGGCGGATGCGTTCGCGTTCGACGAGGTCATCCGGGCGCTACTGCCAGCCCTTGATAACAGTGGGCAAGGACTCTCTGACCCGTCGGCCAAACAAGTGCAGGAGCGGCTCGCGCAGGACGAACCGAACCTGTGGAACTGGCCGGCTCTGCGCGTGCTCGGCTGCAACTTCGACTCGATCTCCCGCCAGGATCGCGCGAGTGTGCTCGACTACCTGCAGGCCGCGAACGCAGGCATCGACCCAAAGTTGAAGTTCAAAATCGAGCACAGTGGAGTTGCCCTGCTGATCGCTTACTGTCTCGAAGGGCTACAGCGAGCAGCGGCACGGCACTAGGAGCTGATCCCAAGCGCTCCGCTGAGCCGCCCGCCTGCTGCTTCGGCCATACCCGGCAGGACATGTACGTAAATGCCCTGCGTGATCGCTGGGGAGGCGTGCCCGAGCATCTCCTGCGCCACCTTCACCGGCGTGCCGTCCGCGAGCATGAGCGTGGCAGCAGTGTGCCGGGTGTCGTGCATCCGGATGCGGCGGACGCCGGCTTCCGCGATCAGCCGGTCGAAGCGGTCGGAGAAGTGCTCAGGGTGGCACGCTGACCCGTCCTCGCGGGTGAACACGTAGCCCGAGTCGACCCAGGCCCCGCCCCACGCGAGCCGCTCGGTCAGCTGCCGGCGTCGGTGCGTCCGCAGGATGGCGACGAGCCCGGGATCGAGCCCGAGAGTCCGCCGTCCGGCGCGCGTCTTCGCCGTCGAGTCGACGGCCTGTCCGTTGACGGACAGTCGTGTGTGCAGGCCGACGCGAACCCGGCCGGCGTCGAGGTCGACGTCCGACCAGCGCAGCCCGGCCAGCTCACCCCGGCGAGGGCCGCGGGCCAAAAACAACACCCAGGCGGCGTAGAGGCGATCCTCACGCGCGGACGCCAGGAACGCTTGCGCTTCCGCCGCCGTCCAACTGGTCATTTCTGGCTGTCGTGCGCCCGGCCGATCGACGAGCGACGCCACGTTGCGCGGCGCATAGCCACGACGTACCGCGTGGTCGAGCGCCATTTTCAGCACCGTGTACGAGTACTGAACCGATCGCTCCGAGAGTGGCCGTCCGCCCCGTCCACCGCGTGCACCCAGGGCGGTGAGCATGGTCTCGACGTGCTTGGGGGTGAGGCCGAGCAGCCGCTCGCCGCCGATGTAGGGCACGATCCACTTCTCGACCGTGAGGCGGTAGGACAGGATCGTGGACTCCCGTCGCTTCTCCCCGCTCTTCGTCGCCCCCGAGCGCACGACGGGCAGCCAGTGCTCGGCCAGGAAGTTGGCGACCGTGATCTTCTTGTCGGCGGGCTCGCTGTAGCTGCCGGACTGGACGGCCGCCAGCGTCTCGGTCAGGTGCGCTTGTGCCGCACCCTTCGCGGCGAATCCGCCCTTGCTGCGTTGTACCCGCTTGCCGTCAGGGCCGACGACGAACCAGTACGCCGTCCACGTCGCGCCACGCTTGAGGGTGCTTCCTCGTTGGCTCATAGCTCGCCCCTCTCGTGCTTGTCCCTTGCGGTCTGCACCCAGCGACGCAAGGTCGCATCGGGCACGGGCGGCTGCCATTTGGCCTGCATGTACTTGATGTGGGCTCGCGTGCCCGACCGCTTGGCCTGCTCGTAGAGGCTCCAGACCTGGCGCCAGTGCTCAATCTTGTGGCCGGGCGGACCAGGACGCGCAGGTTTGGCCGGTGTATTCGGGTCGTCCGTGATGGTCCACATCCGCCCCATCGCCCGCGCCAGATGGCCGATCTGCACCTGACGCAGGTCGCGGGCAGACAGCTCGCCGCCCTCTCGGACGACGTGGAGACCGGTGAGCAGTAGCGGGCCACCCTCTGCGTTGCTGCTCAACCGGAACCAGACGCGCAGGCCAGGCGGCCCGCCCTTCGCCTCGTTCCAGAACTCGCCGGGCTTGGGCGCGCCGAACGACTCCGAAGGCCCCTCAACTTCGCTCCACATGCCAGCAACGTAGCCGAACAGGTAGCCAAACGCAAGGATGGATGCACCGACGCGCTCAACATGCGTGCACCGTTGCGACGGTAGCCGAAGGGAGGGCACACTCAGAGCCATACGAGCGAGGAGGTGCGCATGAGCGCTCTATTGGACGAGGTGCGGATCAGCCGGCAACTGCCGCCCCCCGCGCTGGCATGCGAGATTCGGCGTGCCGCGGGGGTGACTCGACAGCGGCTCGCCGATGAGCTCGGCGTCCACGTGGTCACCGTCGCGCGCTGGGAGCGCGGCACCCGTCATCCGCGAGGCTCGACACGAACGGCCTACGCACAACTGCTGCTCGACCTGAACGGCGCGGTCTCGTGAGCAGCCTCGCCGAACTGCCGCTGGTGCTCAGTGCGGACGAGACCGCAGAGGTTCTGCGGATCAGCCGCTGGGCGGTCTACGAGTCGATCAAGCGTGGTGACATACGAGCAGTCCGGCTCGGTCATTCGCTACGCATTCCACGCGACGAAATTGCCCGACTGCTCGGCGGACCACCCGACGACGAGGCAACGTGAGCCCCACCAACGACGAACGCCGCCCCCGGGGAGAAGGCGGCGGATCGTCGAGCAGCAGCACCACCGAGTGTAAGGCCGCCGCCTCCCACCAACAGGATCGGTTTGCAGCACGCCGCCTCGATGCCGCACTTCGCCTGCCCGACCTCGACGACGGCACCCGTGACCCGTCGATCCCATGGCAGGCATGCCCCGCGCCAGGCGAGCTGGTCCTCGAGGTCGGCCCACGGAACACCGCCTGGTTGCAGGGCTCGAGCAAAGTCATCGTGCCGCTGCTGGGCGCGCTCGGGGCGCGGTGGCAGTACGGGCCTGATGGCTGGGCGTTCAGCCGGCGCTACGTCGACGACGTGCTCGCCGCCGCTGACCACGAGCGCCGGCTGATCCGCCTCAGGTCGGTCGACCGATGACCGGCACTACGGTGACCGCCGAGACGACTGCAACGGCGTTGTGGCGCCTGAGCGCCACGCTGCCCGACCAGGAGCGGCGCCGGGTGCGGTACTGGATCGCCGCCGCCGAGCAGGCGCTACGGCCGCCACGAGACGCGCTGCCGACTGCCGTCACCGCCCAGGAGCGAGTCCGCCGGGCGCGTCTGCCTCGACCTAACGAGTTCTACCCGGGGGACCGGGACTACACCGGACGGGAACGGTGAGCGGGCCGCTGCTACGCGCCGTCGACGAGCAGGAAATGTCCCGGTTCGAACAGCTGCGCGCGCAGCTCCTCGACAGCGCGGCCGTGGACGCCCTACCGCCACCGGAACGCCTGCTCGACACCCTGCTCTACCGGAACACCCTTGCGGTGCTATACGGGCAACCCGGCGGCGGCAAAAGCTTCGTCGCCCTCGACTGGGCGCTCTGCGTCGTGAGCGGCACCGCATGGCTGAGCCGGCCCGTTCAGCGCAACCGGGTCCTCTACATCGTCGCCGAGGGCACGTCCGGTCTCGCACAGCGCAAGCGCGCCTGGCAGAGCGACCACCCCGGCGCCGACCTGACCAACATGCGATGGCTGCCCGAAGCGCTCAACCTGCTCGACGACGGCTGGGCCGTCGCGCTCGCCGAACTCGTACGGGAGCCACCCGGCTACGGCCTCATCGTCATCGACACCACCGCCCGCAGCATGGTCGGCGGAGACGAGAACTCGGCGCAGGACATGGGCCGCTTCGTCGCCGCGGTCGACCGGCTGCGCGCCGGTACTCGGGCCACCGTGCTCCTCGTACACCACTCCGACAAGAGCGGGCAGACGCTCCGAGGATCGAGCGCCCTGCACGGCGCCGCCGACACCGTCATCGTCCTGAAGTCCGACGGATACACCTTCACGCTCGACGTCGAGAAGCAAAAAGACGCTGCGGCTGCTGAGATCGAGCCGCTGCGCCTGCTCCCCGTCGAGGACTCTTGCATCGTCGTCCAACATTCCCACGCGACCGTGGGAATCGGGAGGGTCGACAGTGCCTCCGATTCCCAACTGCTGCGCGTCATGCGGGAATCGTTTGGGACTACCGGCGCCACCGCCGCGCAGCTCCGCGACGCCGCCGACCTACCCAAGACCAGCTTCTACCGAGCACGAAACTCGCTGGTCAGCAGGGGTGCCATCCGCAACGTCGGTAGCGACATCCGACCCTTCTACGTACTAGCGGGAGGTGGACCAGATGCCTGAGTCCCACACTAGTCCCACCGATTCCCACGGTCCGGCCACGATTCCCGCCCACACGCCCGCCCTTAGGGGCGTGGGACGTGGGACTGGGACTGGTGGGCGACACCTACGCCGGCATGCCCCTGACCCTCTTCGCCGAGGTCGTGGCGCAGTAACCGCCGACCGAGATCGCCTCGCCCGCATCTGCTCGTCACCTGAGCCGAGTCGTTCTGGACGAACCCGCGTGTACGCGCGAGGCCTGCTCCCGGTCCGTCCGGCGCAGTCTCACCGCTGCCCAGCACGCCCGGCGGACGTCGCATGACCACCGTGTCCTGCCTGTGGTGCGACGGGTGGATCGAGGCGTCCAACTTGCGGTGGCCCGGGTTCTGCTCGCCTGACTGCCGCGACCTCGACCGCCAGCATCGTCAGGCCCGACCGGCGCGGCGAGGGCCGCGCGACAGCCGGCCGATGCCGGACCGAGTCAGCGATGAGCTGTCGCGATGACGCGCAGTCCATCTGACCACCGGTCAAACTCTGCGGGCATCGCCGCAGGTCAGCGGGGGTCTGTCAACAGGATGTCAACGCCCGGGAGTCCGTCGTGAGCACCTGGGAGCCGCGCCCCGCGGAACCGTTCCCGCCCGGGAACGCGGTCGCGGTCACCCACGGCGCCAAGTCTGAGCGCCTCGTCAAGGCCGACGTGGACGCACTGCTGGCCACCATCACGGCCGCCGCCCCGCCTTGGCTTGAGTTCGTGGACCGGCCGTCGCTCGACGCCTGGGCGTACGCGGAAGCGACCGCGGCCCGACTTCGCGTGTGGCTCGACGAGCACGGCCACCTCGACGGCAAGGGCAAGCCACGCGCTGCCTCGACGCTTCTGTTGCAGTGGGAACGGCGAGCTGCTGACTCCCGAGGTCGCCTCGGCTTCGACCCGCTGTCACGAGCCAGGCTCGGCCGGGATACCGCTGTCGCGCAGGCCGCCGCCGCGGGTGCGCTCGACCAGATTCGAGCGACTGGCGCACAGACCAGAGCCGGCCGTGAACACACCTCAGGGGAGGACGAATGAGCCTGCTACTGCGCGGGTTGGTCACTGACCGGGGGACGCCGTGGGGCGAGCTGGCCACGACTGAGCAGGTCGCCGACGCCGACGCCATCCTCGACGTGAACGGTCCGCGACTCCATTTCCTCACCCGCCCACGTGGGGCGTCCAAGACCTCGGATCTTGCCGCGGTCGCGATTGCGGTCCTCGTCGAGCAGGCGCCGCCGGGGAGCCGCTCATACGCGGTGGCGGTAGACGCCGACCAGGGTGCCCTGCTGTTGGATGCCCTGCGGGGTCTGGTGCAGCGCACGCCGGGCCTGTCGCAGGCTCTCGCGGTCGAATCGCTCAGGGTGGTGGTCAAGGCCACCGGGGCGTCGTTGGAGGTCCTGCCGGCGGATGGGGCGTCCGCGTATGGCCTGCGTCCGTACTTCGTCGTGGCGGACGAGCTTGCCGCCTGGCCATCGACCCGCAACGCCCGTGACGTGTGGGCGGCTGTCGTGAGCGCGTTGCCCAAGGTGCCGGGGTCGCGCCTGGTCGTGCTGACGTCTGCCGGCGACCCGGCCTCGTGGCCGTACAAGGTCCTCGAAAGGGCGCGGAAGTCTTCCCGTTGGCGGGTGGCCGAGATGCCTGGCCCCTGTCCCTGGATCGCGACCGACGAGCTGGACGAGCAGCGTGGCCTCCTCACCGACTCGCAGTTCGCGCGTCTCCACCTGAACCGATGGACGTCACCCGAAGATCGGCTGACCTCCGTGGACGCGCTCCGTGCCTGCGTGACGCTCGACGGGCCGCAGGCGCCGAAGACGGGCGCTCGCTACGTCATCGGGCTCGACGTCGGGCTGACGAACGACCGAACGGTTGCAACGGTCTGCCACGCGGACGGTCCGCGGGGTGGCGCGACAGTCGTCCTCGACCGGCTCGAGGTGTGGCAGGGCCGGCGGTTCGCCGCGGTTGATCTCGACACGGTTGAAAGCTGGGTTTACGAAGCTAGCCGCACCTATAACCGGGCCCGGGTCGTCTTCGACCCCTTCTCCAGCGTGCAGTTGACGCAACGGCTGCGTGGCAAGGGCGTGACCTGCGTCGAGTTCACCTTCACCGCGCAGTCGGTCGGCAAATTGGGCCTCACGCTGTACCAGTTGATCAGGGAGAAGCGGCTGGCGCTGCCCGACGACGACGCGCTGCTCGACGAGCTGGCGAATGTGAGGCTGCGGGAGGCGACGCCGGGGGTGGTGCGCCTGGATCACGACTCGGGCAAGCACGATGATCGGGCCGTGAGCCTGGCGCTGGCCGCGCACTCCTTGATCACGTCGAGCCCGGGTGCCCGGATCACCCACGTCGGACGTGCCGCACCGCCGTCGGGGCCGCAGAGGCCGCAGGGGCCGCCGGATGCCGCACTGGGCCAGCTGTTTGGGGCGTCGTCGTCCTGGCCGTGGGGCTGACGTGGACACGGTCGACGGGCCGACCTTGCTCTTGAGCCCGGCGGATTGCGCTGCCTTGGTCGGTCGGCTCAGGATCGGCACGCGCCTGGAGCGGGAACGCGGCCCATCGAGTCGGGAGGCGGATGCCCTGGTGCGTGCTGTGTTCGAGATGGCAAGCCGAGGTCGGGCGGCTTCCGCCCGGGGAAGCTTCTCGGCGGAAATTGCGGAAGCGGCGGCATCATCGGTATGTCAGAGTTCTTTCGACGTCGGAAAGGCAGCGACGCGGCTGGGAATCAGCCCGCGCCGAATGCGTCAGCTGGTCGCGATGGGTGTGGTGGAGGCCACACAGGTCGACGGCCGGTGGCGAATCTCGGCCGCGTCGCTCGCCGCCGAATTGGAACGGAGAAGCGCATGAGCACGAGGTCGACGGCGCTTGTGGACATCGCTGACGCTCTGGACCTCATCGCGGAGGCGGACCGGCTCGACCAGGCGCCGACGGTTGGGCGGCGTGCGTTCGACGCTGTCCTTGAGCAGCGGGCGCACGGCGGCTCGGAGCGAATGTTCGAGGTCGGCATCCGGGCTGTGACCAGCGCAAACACGCCGCAGCTGCTCTCCACCCTGCAGCCTCAGATGCCTTCCGCGGTGCAGCGTCGTCTGTTCGTTCGTGACTTGCTCCCTTCGCTGCCGGCCGACGCCGCGCTCATCCCGTTCGTGCGGGAATTGAACCCGCTGGCCACGGAAGGCGGCGCGAGCGCGGTCGCTGAGGGCGCGGTGAAGCCGGACAGCGCCAGCTCCGTCCAATTCGACACGCGTGCGACCGCGCTGGTCGGCACGATTGTCGCCAGCTTGACCGCGTCGCGCCAGCTGCTCGATGACGCCCCAAGCTTTACGGGGTACGTGAACTCGCGTCTGCCCTATCTGCTCCGGGTTCGCGAGGAATTCCTGTTCCTGACCGGGGACGGCACCGACCCCTCCGGCATTGTCGGGATCACCCGGACACCGGGTGTGCAGGCCGTCACCGCGTCGGTGGCGGGGGACCTCACCTCGGCGACCGTCGACGGGGCTGGAGCGGTCGCCGACGTCGGCGGAGTGGCCGACGCCATCGTGTGTCACCCGCGGGACTTTCTCGCCAGCTACCGGGCCGCTCCTCAGTTTTGGGACAGCGACAGCCTGCCGTTGACGCGGGTGCTGTCCACCTCGCTGCCGCGTGGCCGGGCTGTCGTCGCCGAGTGGGCAACCGCCGCAACGATCTACGACCGAGCGACCGTCGGCATCACCGTCTACAACCAGCACGCCAGCCTCGCGACGATCAACGAGGCACTGATCGTCGCCGAGCAACGCTCAGCGCTCGCGGTGCAGATTCCGGGCCGTTTCGCGTTCGTCAGCTTCTAGGGAGCGCCATGAACACTCGCCAGGAGGGGTCGGCGACGCTCGTCGCCCCGCGGACGGTGCAGGTGCGGGCGTTGACCTACAACGTGGCGGACACCTACGGGACGTCTTGGAAGCCTGGGGTGTTCAACGCCAGCCTGCGCAACCGGCTACCCGCCGTGTGCTGGTCCCACGACCGCAAGCGGGTAGTCGGCAAAGTGGTGGACTGGTCTGACACCCCGGGCGGCCTCGACCTGACGATCCAGCTTGCCGACCCTGACGCGGTCCCTGACGCCCGCATGGTGCAGTCGTTGCTTCGCGATGGGATGGTCGACGGCGTCTCCGTCGGGTTCGCCAACGCCGAGGACGAGCCTGACCCGCTGCATCCTGGCGTGCGCCGGTTCACTCGCGCTTCACTGCCGGAGGTCAGCTTCGTCCTCGCCCCCTCGGTGCCGGGTGCCCGGGTGCTCTCCATGCGCTCAATCAGCGAATCGTCGCTCGAGCAGTTGCTTGACGAGCTCGGTGCCGGCATCCGCTCGGGTCGCGTCTCGCAGGACGCTGCGCACGCCACGTACAGGGCTGCGCTGATCCGCCATCGTGCGCAGCAGCGCCAGGTCAGCGCCGCGGACGTCGCCGCCGCCATCGCCACCTGCCGCCTCGCCGAGGGTCGCACCGCTGGCCCGTCGCAGGCCGACGTGACCGCCTATGTCCGTCGCAGGCAGCAGGGGATCGTCAGCCACCGCGGGTTCCCTGAGCCCGTCCCGCCGCCTGACCCGTCATGGGACGGCGTGATGCTGCCGCCGATCGTCCCGCCGCCGACGATCCCGAACGACTATTGGACCCAGGAGGGGTCGGCCTACGGGGGGCCTGATCTGCGCCGCTTCGGCTACGACGACGGGGTCGTGCACACCGCCCCGACGCCGGTTCGGCGCATCGCCCGCGACCTGCTCGCCAAGGCCCCGCCGGAGTTCGACCAGTTCGGCAACTTCGAGATCGTGGACTAGCAGTCCGGCGAGCCGGTCCTGACGCTCCAGCATTCTGGTGACGGTCCCCCGGAGTGCCCGACGGCCGTTCTAGGGCGCCTGCGTCGATCTCAGGGCCTTGGCGCTGGTCAGCACCTGTGTCTCCAATTGGAGACATCTGCTCGGCCGCGCCTGTGTCTACAAACTGTAGACATCTGACCCCCTGTAGGGGAGTGCCATACTCCGGGGGCATGGCAACCGTCCCTGATCCGATCCCCGACATCCTCGCCGAGTTGCGGGCCGGTCGGTTCGGCTACGACTTCGTCCGCGCACTCGTGGGCAATGGCACCAACGCGTCGGACCGACGCCGCACGCTCGACCTTCTCCTGGGCCTGCAGCCAGACAAGGTGACACCGGACGTGGCCCTTGAGGCGCTCACGAACCTGCTCATCATCGGCGGGCGCTACATGCTCGACGAGTTGAACGACGGGCCTGGTGGACAGTCGGTGGACATTGACCTGCTCGACCGCGTACGACGTCTCGCCCGGGCGAGGAGTGACGTCGAACGCGACGGCATTGCAGGTGCAGGGCAGGGACGCCTTTAGGGACGCCCTGTCCCACCACATCAACAGCGACTAGGCAGGCGTTGGGGGGACACGAGCGCGGCGAGCAAGGTGCTGGCGCCACCAACCTCGGGTTGATAACGGGATGTTGCTGCCTACTTAGAGGCCGGCTAGCCGGCCCTGCTGCTCGAGCCACGCCTTGTCCTCGGGGGTGAGGCAGGCCCGGTTGTAGGCGTCCCGGTAGCGGTCGCGTGCCGCAATGAAGTCGGCTTCGGCTGCAGCGGTCCGCGTCTCGGTTTCGGCCGCTTGGCGTACCCGCTCGCGGTGCTTGCACCACAGCCACACGCCGAGGGCGCCCGCGGCGAGTACCAGGCCGAGGATCGGATGCACCACCGTCAGGATGATCCAGAACATGAACGCGGCACCGTACTCGCTGCGATGCTTCTGCCGCTTCTCCTCGGCCGCCTGCGCCGGGGTGAGCATCCGCCGGCTGGCCGTCCGACGTGAGCCGGTGGGAAGGCGTCCGCTCGCCCAGACGCCGGGGAGGACTCGCACACCTAGCCGCATGGCTGGCTCCTTTACGTGGAGCCAGCAGCCTATGCCTGGAAGGCGGACGGTCCGCCCCACAACCAAACAGGCGGCCCCGCCCGACGCCTGGTGAACACCGGACGGGGCCTTGATCGGCACCTCGCGGAAAGGAACCGACCCACAGATGAAACTAGTGGACTGCTCGTCGATGGCGGCAGCGTAGGGGGCGGACGTCGTTCGCGGGCAGCTTCCCGTGGGAACACTGTGGCCTGTGGAGCCGCCGCTCATGATGACCGCATGAGCCGGAGAATGGCAGAGCGGTGTCGCGCTTGCGCTCGGCGACTACCACTGTGTGCGCTGTCGGGAGCGGGTCGCGCCGTCAGCCGCCTCTTACGTCGAGCCCGGTTCGGTGTTCGTGTGCTTCACGTGCGTCGCCGAGCTGCGTAAGCCCGGCGATCGAGGCTGGCAATGGCTTCGGGCCAGCCTCATGTTGCCGGTCGGCGACGGTGAAGACCCCGAGGGCGGAGCTCCCTAGCCGGCCGGACTACGTTCTCCCCGTCGGTGCCGGGCGTCAACGCCAGCCCTGTCGGCTCCATACACCGGTAGGGCAGCCAAGGGCAGCGCGATGCGCGGACCATTCATCCGCGCTATCTGGACGCGCCCCTGCGCCCAGCACCGACGCCCCAGGACTCGCAGCGGTTTACGCCGTCACTGACGAGGTCACGGCGGGAAGCCGGCATCCTCGTTTGCCGCGGGTGTAGTTCACGGTGCGTACTCAATGCCAGCGCCAGAGGTATGCCGCTTCGTACTGTCCGGCATCAGTCGGTGTACCGCTCCAGGTTGCGGATCACGTTGGCGCGGGACAGGTTGCCCTCGTCCTTGGCTTCGGTGAGCGCCTCGTCGAATCGCTCGTCGGAGACGCCGTCGGTCAGCCCGTAGATGCCGCCCCCGTTAGACGGCAATTCGCCTGTGCTGGCGAACCGCGTGGGGCTCGGAGCCAAGGAGTCGCTACCAACGGCTCCTTGACCAGCCCGCAGGTTGTCGTACGGCTTCGCTAAGGTTCCCTCGGCCTGCCCCTTGCGGGTCGCACGCCCTGCTGCTGGTCATCGCTCAGTGCCCGCCGCGGGGGGCGTTGCTCCCCGACAGCCGCCGCACAGAGAGGGCAGCGAGGAAAGATGCGGCCGAGACCCTCGACGGGGACGTAAGGGGGGCCACCGTCGAGCTGGCAGTACGTGCCGCCGTTATCCAGCGCCGGCCCCGGCCCCGGCTCGTGCCAGAGCAGCAGGTGCGTTTCCTGGCTGCAGTGAGTCAGGACCCATTGTCCGCTCAGGTCCGACGGAGGCGGCGCAGCCGACTGGCCCTCAGAGAGGTACTCCCGTAGTTCCACTTCCATTGGGCTGTAGCCGACGACATGCCGCTCCCGTTTCTCAAGCCACGACGTCAGGTCTGCGGCAGTGTCGAAGGTGTGATCACTGTCAGCCTGGTGGTCGAATACATGCAAGCGGCCCGGCGTGGCGTCTGCGACGAGGTGGCCGGCGCCTGAGCGCCCGAAGGTCCACAGCGGCCGGCCGCCGTCGGCGGTCTGGCCCACCCTGAAGGCCCAGCTCGTGCGTCCGGCTAGGACATCGCCAAGCGCTTGCCACGTCGGCAGAGCCTCAGGACCGTCGAACAGTTCGCAGGTGTCGTCGTAGTCCAATTCCCACTCAACGTGCAGGCGTCGCCGTCGGACATCATCATCACTTTCCACGAGTCACCTGGCCCTCCGTCCCAACGTCATGAGCCACCCGTGCGTGCGGCCGCCCATCCAGGCTCCTCCATGGAAGGAGCTGCCCGGACACGGCACCGCCACAGGACCGTGTCAACCGCGATGTCAACGCAACTCCACCGAACAGGCCCTAACGGGACCTCACGGCAACCCACGACGGCGACTCGCCACCCCGACTGACCAGCATGAACGCCTACAGCACCCCACCAGACCAAACGGTATTGCCAGACTACGGATCAGAAGGTTGGGGGTTCGAGTCCCTCCGAGCGCACACCAAACGTGCAGGTCAGGGCCCTGACGGTGACAGTGACCGAACGCCGAGGGCCTCACATGCTGCCACGATGCTGCCACGGGGTTCGATCACGCTAAATGAGACGCCTCAGCATGGTCTTCGCACCTCCTGCTACGGATCAGAATGTTGGGCTTCGAGTTCCCCCCGAGCGCACCACTTAGCTGGCGAGGGCGAGAGCGGGCAGACAGAAGGGTGCCGGGGTGGGTCGCGGGCCGGAGTCTCGTGTGAAGGTCCGTCTTGATAGCCCGGCGCTGTCCCAGGACAGCGAGGGTTTGAAGTCAAATGACTTGAACCTCCTGCTCAAGGCAGGTCAACCGCAAGCTGCGGGCAGATCAGTCCATGCGCGGAAACTGACCGTCAGTCTGCAAATTGCTATTTCTCAATCTGCAATTCTCTAGTTTCTAGTAAATGTCCTTGCAAACCCGCCCCTGTTCGTTGATCCAGATTCCCTCGACAACCGGGTCGTGGCGGTAGCCCCGCAATCCCCGAACCGCGCCGAAGGCCGCTGATTTGCGGCGGCAGTCCGCCGCTGTTGCGGGCGTCGGGCAATTCGTCTGGGTGGCGAGTCATTGTACGAAGAGCGACCGCCGGCAGCGGCTACTCTGCCTGACGACCACCGCAAGCTTGTCGGAATTATTCAAGTCCCTAGCCAATGCCGGTGAATTAGGGGCTTCGGGCGCCGGCCCCGATCTTGGGAACGATCTGCATGGTTCGGTCGACGGTGCCCGGGGTGCGGCGTTCGCCCCGGCGCAGGTGGTCGTACTTGTGCTGGGGGG
>JAABVA010001578.1_pt1 | contig 24109 bp, 23 predicted proteins | sample 5560331 | NCBI WGS metagenome assembly JAABVA01 (sample SAMN12812661, study PRJNA571458) | rock metagenome | isolation source: Antarctica rocks | place: Antarctica: Victoria Land, Mt New Zealand sud | collected 2016-01-07
TGCTGAAAAGCGATGCGCAGTACTTGAAATTGAAGTATGTGTATGCGATGATGTTTCTCTTGAAGAAATCACATTGAAACATGACTTACAGCTTGTTTAGTGTTTGAATGAATAGTATCAAGATGATGATCGAATAGAAAAGGTTTGAAAGTGCGAAGATGGGAAAACTACGCTCGCTTAGAAGGCGTCGAAGCTAAACTACAATAGTGCTAGGGGCCAAGGCATGCCGACCTTTGGCCGAAATGATCTACGGTATGCCGAGTTTTAGCGTAAGGCATGCCGACCTGTATACCGGTATTTGAGGGCTTCAGTCTGAACTATGGGAGGACCCCGCCGGCGAGGACGAGGCCGATTGGCGAAGATCAGCTGAGTCAGTCAGCCTGGGGCGAAGCAAGGCCGTTCATTGGTAGATACCTAGGTTTAAGGTTTTATAGCCGCATAGCGGGTCCGCTAGTGGCCTGCCGGAGTGCTTAATTGAAACCATCATCATGATATCATCATCCCCACAACATCGCTAATCCGCGACACCTTCTGCTCGCTTTAGAACAGGGCTAATACATCGCTTCGTTAGTCGAACCGAGTTGGCTGACCTGACCTCGCCCAGCCGTGTGCATCTTCACATCATGTCTTCCAACTCTGCGGAGGCCGTGAGATCCACTCGACTGAACAAACTTTTCGGCTCAGTCTTGCAAGGGAAACGTAGCATCAAGAGCCTAGCGGACGCGAAATTGTTCATCGAGGCAGTCTGCCACCAATCAGATCACCTGGATTGTGTAGAGAAGCTCGCTGCCAGCTCGGATGGGCTGATAGCTCTCAAGACCAGTCTAAGAACAGATGTTTCCCTGTCATTTGTTAACGAGCATACAGCTACTTTTCTACGATATATCTCCGAACCAGCAATCAGACAAGTTTGCAATGGCCAGTACCACAAGAAGCTTCTTGTCATCATCGTCGACCCACCTACTCTATGGAACGCCTTAGTTGCCCTCTACAAAGACCGCTCGCTTAACGAGCAGTCTCTTCATGCATTTGCGTGGTTATTATTGGAGCTTGTATCGCTGCTCGATCCAAGTGAAGCCGATGTTCTTTCAGATGCACAGGGTGTGGTTGCTGACGGATTCCTTCTCTCATCTCAGTCTCAAGACATCAAGACCCTCGGCTACAAGATCCAGAATGTTTTGCAAACCAAAGATTGCACTATACCCATGGATCCAGATTCTGCTCCTGGCGGCCGGCATGACAATGATCCTCCCGATTTCCGACAAATTGCCATCTTACCAACCGCCGACGAGATTCGTTCGAAGGAAAAACCATTCTATCGGCAGGCAGAAATCATCAACAACGCGGAACCAGAGCACCGCATTGCAATGCACCTAGACAATCAATTTCGCCTTCTGCGCGAGGAAATGCTGGCCGAACTACGGGACGACCTTCAAGATGCGCTGCGTCCAAACAAACGTAGACGATCAACTCTCATACTGGACGAAATGTCAGTGATAGGGGTCTTCTGTGGCGATGAGAAGAAAAGAACGCCTTGCACTTTAACTATGCGATGCCAGTCAGGCCTCAAAAAGCTGAGTGACCTTCCCCCACCACCATCGAATAAGCGTGCAGATTTCCTCCGTGACAACCGAAACTTTCTTAAGCACGAATCGTTTGGTTGCCTACTCCAGGGTACGGAGATCTTAGCTTTCGCTACAGTGGATAGAAGAGAAGACGCTCTTGTGCGAGATCCTCCATCCGTTATGCTCCGAATTTCGGGGACTATGGCCTTCAAAAAGGTATTGTTTGCGCACAAAGCGAAAGGTGATCTTAAATATCTATCAGTCGACACTCCGATCTTTGCATTTGAGCCGATATTGAAATGTCTTCAGGAGAAGGCAGGATTACCCTTGGCGGCCGAATTGTTTGGGCAAAGCGACCTTGGTGGAACAAAGCACTATGATGTCACTCTCCATGCCGTCGCGCGTCGATTAAAAGAGAGGAGTGGCAGCAATATTCAAGATATTTTGAAGACGGAAAAGGCAATCACCCTGGATATGTCCCAAATGGACTCGCTAATCTCAGGACTGACAACACCGCTAAGTTTGATCCAAGGGCCCCCTGGTCTGAAAACCCTCAGCCTTCACTTTGATATCACTGAATCCTGCTTTTAGGTACCGGCAAATCTTTCATTGGTGCGTTGCTTGCAAAAGTATTTCATGACTACACAAAACACACCATACTGGTTGTATGCTACAAAAACCACGCCCTGGACCAATTTCTTGAAGATTTCCTTGACATTGGAATTCCACCAGAAAATATTGTGCGACTCGGTTCCAAGTCCACTGCGAGGACGGCCAGCCTGTCTCTCCGTGCACAGAAAATCTCTTACAGCCGAAGCAAGAATGGCTGGGGTGTAATTGATAAATTAAAGGCCGAAGCGACTGAGCTTGAAAAGTACCTGAGCGCGGGGCTGCAGTCATACAGCTCCTGTGGGACTCAATCAAAAGAGATACTCGAGTATTTGGAATTTTCTGATGAAGGATCTCGATTCTACGATGCATTACATGTACCTGACGAAGAAGATGAAATGATAAGGGTCGATCGGCGAGGTAAAGCTGTTGGGCCTGGCTACCTTTTCGATCTTTGGTCGAAAGGTGATAGTGCGGGAGTATTCGCCGAGCAAATTTTGCCCCTGAACGCAGAAGTATGGAGCATGAGCTATGAGGCCAGACGAGCCTGCGTAGACATGTGGACTCATGCCCTTCTTCAGGAGCGAGTGGAAAATCTTTGTGGATTAAAAGAACGATATGACCGCTGCGAAACCAACTTGCAGGAGGTATTTGCGGAAGGAAAATCTGGTATACTCAGGCAGAAGCGAGTCATTGGCTGCACTACGTCCGCGGCTGCCATGTATACAAAAGATCTTCAGAATGTATCTCCAGGCATAATTCTGGTTGAAGAGGCTGCAGAAATCCTCGAGGCTCATGTCCTCACGGCTATCTCGTCCGAGACGAAGCAGCTGGTGCTAATCGGTGATCATAAGCAGTTGCGCCCAAGAGTAAATAATCACGCACTCACAGTCGAAAAAGGCGACGGCTACGACTTGAATATATCCCTCTTCGAACGACTGGTCCTTGCGGGATATCCACATAGTGTACTCACCAATCAACATCGCATGTGTCCCGAAATATCTTGTCTAGTGAGACGCCTCACTTACCCTGACCTTCAGGACGACCAGCGAACCCTGAATCGCGAAGAGCCGCGAGGCTTGCAGGATCGGGTCGTATTCTTCAATCACAAGAATCTCGAAGAGGACATCAACCAGATAGCCGATCGACGGGATGAAGGCTCTAAAGGAAGTAAACAAAATGCGTTTGAGGTCGGAATAGTGTTGAAGACGGTCAAGTACTTGGCGCAACAAGGGTACGGAACGGACAAACTAGTCGTGCTCACACCTTATCTTGGGCAACTGAAATTGCTTCAAGAGCAGCTCAGTAAGGAAAACGACCCGATCTTGAATGATCTCGACTCTTCCGACTTGATTCGAGCGGGCCTGCTTTCACGAGGGGCTACGGGAGTCAAGAAGCGGCCAATACGCATCTCCACTATCGGTAGGTTTACTATGCCTCCATGACAGCTCGGCAAATCACTGGAGTGTCCAATTGTTACAAAGGCTGACTTCCATAGATAATTACCAGGGTGAAGAGAGCGAGATCGTCATTGCGTCTCTCGCTCGCAGCAATAAACGGGCCGATATTGGGTTCATGGCCGCACCGCAGAGACTCAATGTCCTTTTGTCCAGGGCAAGGAATGCACTCATCATGATAGGTAATGCAGACACCTTCAAATCGAGCCGAAAAGGTAAAGATGTTTGGGTTCCTTTTCTTACACAGCTTGTTGAGAACCGTCATATATACGATGGGCTTCCTGTCAAGTGCGAGCAGCACCCTCAGAGAACAGCCGTCTTGAAACATAAAGAGGACTTTGTCACGAACTGTCCAGATGGAGGATGCTCCGAGCCTTGGTACGTCAAACAAATTTTTGCCTTCCGTCTCTGACTCTCTGAATAGTGGAACGAAACTCTCCTGCGGTCTCCATGATTGTCCGCAAAAATGTCATCAACTTTTCGATCATTCACCGATGAAATGTGAAACGATCATCAAGTCAGTCTGTCCTCGAAAGCATGAACAATCGCAGAGATGTTTCGTTGGTATAGTCACCTGCAGAATGTGCGAGTGCGAAAAGAAAAAGGAGGAACAAAGACGCCAAAGAGACCACGACCTCGAAACGGAGCGCGAAATTAAAAAAGCGAAATATCAGAAGGAATTGAACGACATACAAGATGAGATTGCACTTCAGAGACGGCAAATGCGAGAGCGATCGGAACAGGAGGAGCGGGAGAAGGTGGTCGCACAACATCAGGAGGAACTTAGCGGCCTGAAAGAAGCTTTCAGCAAGTTCAAGAATATGTTTATCAAAGATCCCGATTCAAACGCGGGTCAAAATGCAACCCAGCTTACTGATCTTTCTGAAACAAGGCAGAGTGGCAATATGAATATCAAGGCTAATGTGGTCAGAGATGCAAATGAAGGTAGCGACAAAGATGTGAATTCGGAATCTCAGAAAGATTGGGAGTACCAGAAGGAGTTCGAGGGTGCACACAACGATGCGCTGGATTCTTTGATAGGAATGATTGGACTTGAAGAAGTCAAAGAAAAGTTCCTGTCCATCAAATCTCGAGTAGACACTGCTCTTCGGCAGGACGTTGATGTCAAAGACGTGAGATTTAGTGCCGCTTTACTGGGCAACCCAGGGACAGGTATGATATGTTTGATATCATCAATGCCCTCAAGATGGAATTAGCTGACACGACCTAGGTAAAACGACTGTCGCTCGCCTCTATGCCAAATTTCTCACTGTTGTGGGTGCTTTACCCGGAAACTTCTTTGTGGAGACTACAGGATCCAAACTCTCGAATATTGGAGTGTCGGGCTGCAAAACTCATATAGAAGACATACTCAATAACGGTGGAGGCGTATTCTTCATCGACGAAGCCTACCAACTCACCTCGGGCCAAAACTATGGGGGACCCCAAGTTCTTGACTATCTACTCGCAGAAGTGGAAAACCTCACGGGGAAGGTCGTATTTGTCCTTGCTGGATATAACAAGCAAATGGAAAAATTCTTCGCCCACAATCCTGGCATACCAAGTCGTTTCCCCAATACCATGCAATTTGCGGACTACAGCGACGACGAGCTTCTGAAGATCCTGGCGCTCAAGACTGATCAGAAATATCGCGGGCGAATGGGGTTGGAAGACGGATTGGCGGGCCTCAATGCCCGCATTGTCTCGCGTCGGATCGGCCGCGGACGTGGCCGCGAAGGCTTTGGGAATGCTCGTGCAGTGGAAAACGTCTTTGCTCAAATTGCGGAACGGCAAGCTCAGCGCCTTAAAAAAGAGAGAAGGGCAGGAACCCGGACTAATGATATGATCTTCAACAAGGAGGATCTGATTGGACCTGAACCATCTCATGCAATCAAAGATTGTGAAGCATGGACGAAGCTTCAAGACCTCATTGGCCTTCAAACGGTCAAGGAGTCTGTAGAGTCGCTTTTCCAGAGCATCCAGTATAATTATGAGCGAGAGCTGGAAGAGAAGCCTATTGTTGAATACTCACTGAATCGCGTATTTGTTGGGTCTCCAGGGACCGGGAAAACCTCAGTCGCCAAGCTCTATGGCCAGATCCTTGTTCATATCGGGATGCTTTCCAACGGTGAAGGTATAGTTCCTCACGAAGACTTTGGCACGAAAGATTGCTAACGAAAATGGATAGTGGTTGTCAAAAATCCAGCGGACTTCATCGGCAGCGCTCTAGGCCAGTCAGAAAGTAATACTAAAGGCATACTTGACTCTACGATCGGAAAGGTACTTGTCATAGACGAAGCATACGGTCTTTGCGGAGCTCCAAAAGGTGATGGAGGCGGATGGCAGACAGACCCCTTTAAAACAGCGGTCGTTGACACCATTGTCGCCGAAGTGCAGAGTACGCCCGGAGAGGATCGGTGCGTACTATTACTCGGCTACAAGGACCAGATGGAGGATATGTTTCAAAAGGTCAATCCCGGGCTCAGCAGGAGATTTCCGATGGACTCTGCTTTCGTCTTCGAGGATTTCAATGACGACGAATTGGGCCGGATCCTGGACCTCAAATTGAAGCAACAAGGTTTCGAAACGAATGATCAAGGCCGAAAAGTTGCTCTTGATGTCCTCCGTCGGGCGCGCAATCGCCCACATTTTGGCAACGCAGGAGAGATCGATAATCTACTCAATAGCGCTAAAGCTCGCCACCAGCGGCTGCTACCAAAAAAAGGAAAGCGTAGAGGGGCCGCAACCTTCGAAGCGCATCACTTTGACGAGGACTTCGACCGCGGAGAGCGGGCAGAGGCTAATGTGAAATCGCTTTTCGAAGGCGTTGTGGGCTGCGACAATATCGTGGCTCAGCTTGAGGGCTATCAACTCATTGCAAAGAATTCGAAAAGCCTCGGTCTGGACGCTCGTGATCAAATACCCTTCAATTTCCTCTTTCGGGGTCCTCCAGGTGAGTTGTTCCTATTCATCGTAAGACACCATGCTGATTGGGCTTAGGGACTGGGAAGACTACCACAGCGAGGAAAATGGGAAAAGTCTATTACGATATGGGCTTCCTGGCCAAAGCAGAAGTCATTGAAAGCTCGGCCACAGAGCTCATTGGCCAGTATGTCGGGCAAACAGGGCCAAAGACTCAGAAGGTATTGGAGAACGCTCTTGGGAAAATCCTCCTTATCGATGAAGCATACCGACTTGCTGAGGGCCACTTCGCCAAAGAAGCTATGGACGAAATAGTCGACTGTATCACGAAACCAAAGTTTGCGCAAAGGCTTATTATCATCTTGGCGGGATACGATGAAGACATCAATCGCCTCATGGCAATCAATCCAGGCTTGACGAGTCGATTCCCAGAGTCGCTCACATTCAGGCCTCTACATCCTGTCGAATGCTCCAAGTTGTTAAGCAGATTACTTCACGAGCGAAAGGATAATATGGCCTGCATCAAAACGGAATTGAATCTCGGGATACTGGGGAATGTCTCACAAGAGCCTTTCCCGGAGCTACTTGATCGATTCCAACAGCTCACCAATCTTCCCAACTGGGCTAATGCGCGGGACGTCCAGACCCTTGCGAAAGGGATCTTTGGCAAAACAATCAAATCTGCGTTACAATCGCCAGGCAAGCTCAGCATTGAAGAGTCAACTATCATAGTAGAATTGGACGCCATGATCGTCGAGCGAGCGAATAGAAGCCGCATTGCTATCCCCACGCAGCAGCAACTACCTCCCCAGGCGACGCAACAGCCTCTTCTCAGATCCCCAGACCCGCCAATCGCACCTTCAACAACCCAAATCGAGCAAGCATCGTCTGTCAACCAGCCTCCACACGAGGTGACGCCTTCAACTACACCCAAACCCATCGACGACATCCCTCGAGACGCCGGCGTAAGCGATGAAGCATGGGCGCGCCTACAATTAGACAAAGTGGCCGCCGAAGACCAAGAGCGGGCCTACAATGAACTCCTCAAGCAAGAAGTAGAGCTGCAAAAAGCAGCCGCTGCCGCAGCGCAAGCTGCTGAGCAGGAAATCGCCAGAGCCTCCGCTGCCGCTACTGAGGCAGAAAATGCAGCAAGCAAGGAGGCGATTGATACAGCTAATCGTCTTGAAGAAGAAGCGCGTATACGGCATGTGTTGATACGGAGGAAGAAGGTCGAACAGGAAAGGCTAAGGGAGAAGGAGGTGAAGGCGCAGAGGAAGTTGGAAAAGATGGGCGTCTGTTGTGCTGGCTTCCAGTGGATTAAGCAGCCCGGTGGGTATCGCTGCGCTGGAGGCTCGCATTTCGTTGGCGATGCGCAATTGGGCTTGGAGTGAGGTTTGCTTGTTGGTCTGGTCCTACTTATAGGGGTGTCGATCGTGATCTTTGTTCTAATTTCCGAAGCCCGGAATGGCTCAATTAGGCTTTTCGGATGAAGAGCCTGCTGTACATTCGTTATAAACCGAGCCGTGGTGGAAGGATGGAAAGTCATAGCGTGCAATATGCCACCGGCGAAAGCACTAGAGCACTAGAGCACTGGAGACACTCAGATATGAAGCATCTTTTTCGGACCCCAACCTGTCCTTCCGGTGCTCCACGCTCTCTCGTCCTGACAGTCCCAGCGGAGTGGGGTGGAGTGTACACTAATCTTAACCCCGCACTCGACGCCAGCACCTTCAAATTCGTCGCCCTATCCAGTAGGCAGTATGTTGCCATTTCTGCATTTGCCGAGACGACGACATACTAAACACTTCAATTTACGGAATCACCCTTAACTGCAGATACCGTCTTTTTGCGGCTCGAAATGGCACTAGCATATCTCGCGCAGTGTGCAAACTGTGGGACCGACGCAACAATGAGGTGTCAGGGCTGCATGAACGCGCCAGAGTACCAGCCTGGAGACTCTGTCGGTAGTGTCTACTGTAACCGTGACTGCCAGAAAGGACACTGGTCAAATCATAAGGCCCATTGCCGCGCCCTGGGACAACGAAAGAAGCTCCTTCGAACAGCCAATATACTCAAGGCCGCCCTGTTGACATACAGAGAGGTTGTGTACGATATCGACCTGACAAAGATACAGTTCCAGGATGGGGTTCTCTGTCTTCATCAAAATCAAAGATCTATCACTACTCGATCAAAACGTGGTCTCTTTCCAGTTCATCTTACCACCAATATCGACCATAAGGAGGCAGCTCTTGCGAATAATCAATGCACAACGGCCATGGCACTATTAGGTCGTCTAACCCAGAAGCTTCTTGAAGGTGAGACAGACCCTCAAGATTATCACTTGAGTAAGCTAGGATTTACATTTTGTAGAAGTAGCCTCGACTATCGAAGTATTGGACATTCATATTGGAAAGCCACTGATTCCAACAAAGCTCGTTCCTGGTCCAGACTCTAGCGCTATGCCACACACAGTGTTAAAAGTTGGACGATTGTTCGCTAATGAGGCATGGATTCTCGACACAGCAGGCTGCCAATATGGATTCAGAGAGGTTCTTGTCCCCTTCGAGAAGTACCTTGCAGACAAATCATGCCAAGTTTTGAACGAGCCCACCACTTACGATGCGACCGAAACGAAAGACTTGGACTACTTCTCGACTCTTCCGTTTCTGAACAGGACCCGAGCACAGCGAGAGGATAAAAAGCTGGAGCGACAAGCTCGCCTACACTTTGCTGTCTTCGTCAACACGCACGTCAGCAAGGATATTCTTGATGGCTCTGCCGCCGAGTTTAAGGATAAATTGGACAGCTTTGTGCATGAGTTGAAGTTGCATATGCTAAATCTTGGCAACTGAAAAATTCTCAGATACAGTGGTGATGCGTTTGTACTGAAGATAGCCTTCTACGGAAAAATGGAGATCAGTGCCTGAGCTTCACCTCGGTACAGATCCCTCAACACTCCAACTTCTATAAATGTGATCGATGCTTACAGATCAATCCAAACCACAACTGCACTATCCGGTACATGATGTAGAAAGATGTATTCGCTACTCTCTCTAAAGCGGCTCTGCTCCCTTTCCCGAACAGGAACGGCAACTCTCGATTCTATTGAAGTTCGAGGTGTATATATGTACTGTAGCATATAATATATATATATATATACTAACTAGATCTGAATTTTTAAGAAATCTGCTATTTATCTTAGTATTGAAATGAGATATCTCAACGTGAATACTTGGTTCAATGATATAAGTTAGTTTTTATGTTTTCATATTTTCATATTCGATTCTTCAGTAGATTGTGTTTTGATCGATCAAGTACAGTACACTAGCATGCATGCCTATAGTTCAGAACAGAGCTACAATTCAACAATCCCTGTCGCCTTGTGTACGGACAGGTAGGAAACAAGCTAGTCGAGAGAATGTAAAGTAGGAAAGGCAAAAGCAAATCGTTCTGTAGGAGAAAAGTACAACCAAGCAACTCTCCCCCTCAAAAAAACAGAATACCGCGCGCAATACCACCCCTTCATCCACTTCCCCAATTCTTCATCTCTCCTCTCCAAAACCCCACAAACCCCACAAAACCCAACATTACCCCCCACCAACCCCCAGCCCAACAACAAACGTCGCCTTCTCCCCCCCTAAATGCGCCAAATACCCCACCAACTCATCTTCCTCCTCAATCGTCCACTTCACCTCCCCTCCCTCGACCCCACCCACCTTTACCACCCCCTCAATCTTCACCACCCTGACTTCAACGCCTGGGTGCGCTGCCGCGTGTTTTGAGCCAGCGAGGGCGTGCAGGGCACGGATTGTGGGTGGGGCGGGAAGGGTGTCGAGCCAGAGGGTTGGGGGGGCGTGGAGGGGCGAGAGAGGCGAGAGGCGGAAGTAGATGGGGGTGGGGTGGCTGAGGGAGTGGGGGGGTTGGAGGGGGAATTGGGCGTGGTGGCTCAGTTGGTGGGTTAGGTCGTGGGCGTGGTGGCTCAAGTCGTGTCCGTTGCTGAGGTCGTAAGTGCGGTGGGTTTGGTCGGGGTGGTGGGTCATTTCGATGGGTGGAGCGCTGGCGGCGAATAGGAGCGTTGGATCGATTTGACCGTCGTAGTCCTGGTGTTGGAGTGGTGGTGAAGCGGCGGAGTGGGCGCTTGCCAGGGCTTGCGATGCTAGTGTGGCGATGCCGTTTGTGATCCCGTGGTTATTGTTCATGACGTCGTCCATGCTGTTGTCGACGCCGTTGCTCATGCCATTCTGAATGCTAGGACCAATGTTGGTAGTCGTCTTTAAACGCTTTCTACGCGATGGATCCTTCTTCGTCTGATCATCCCTTAGCCGCTTCATCACATCTCGACATAGAACCTCGGCAGCCTTGACTTTGGCCGCATGATCAGGACTCGCATCTCCATGACCGAGGATGCGTTGTAGAAGAGGCGATTCGGCGATCCATTTCTCCTTGAGCTCTTTCCAATGATCTTCGCCGGCTTCGAGCTTGCTAGTGAAATGATCGGCCACTAGGATGTTATAGAATGCTGCTCTAAGCTGTCTTGCTTCTTCGGGGTCAACGCCCATCTCGTTCTTGGCTTCGGCGATTGTCACACGAGTCTTCAGCGTACGGATACGTTTGGTGACGTCGCTGCAAATTACGTCCAATGCCAAGTTCTGTTGAACGAGATTTGCGCCATCACCAACATAGAATACGGACGGTAAATGAGGGTTCTCTCGGACGAGCTGGTCCTTTATCGCCTGCCATTGTTCCGGGCCGGCTTGGGTCTTCTTCACAACATTGTGATCCTCACAGATTCGCTGGAACTGGTCGCGTAGACGTCTATAAGTGTCATCATCAAGTCTCAGTAGCACTTTGCTCTCTTCGATAGTGGTTTCTGACGGAAATCGAGGAGGACCGGGAGGATCAGCCGGCAGTCCAGCCCATTCCTTAGTACGACGACGACGAGTCCGTTGCTGATAGCGTTGTGCACTCTCTGCTTCGAGCTTAGCAAGGCGGGCCTGACGTTTGGCTTGAACTTCGGGAGCTAATTCGATAGATGCCGATCGCTTTCTCGCCCCATTTTCTGTTGTAACAAGAACACTTTGCTCTTCTCCTGGGCTGTTGGCAGTGTATGTGCCTCCAGCCTGCTCCAGCTCTGGGGCGATAGCTATCTCATCGTTGTTCTTCGCGGCCTGCGGCTTGGCATTGTTTGCAATTCGCAATCTCCATTGGTTATTGTGCCTCACCCGAGTGAGCTCGCGATCTTTGATGTCAAAGCCTTCTGATTGAAGGATCAGTAGCATTTCCTTCTGGGAGGTATTTTTCCTCCATAGCTCAAGGACTCGTTGCACGAGGGCTTCATTCTTGGTAGCGGGATGGTGTTTGCTGGGGAAGTTCCATTTCTTGATTTGGGTTTGGAACGCGCGTTTACTGGAATCATCGTAGGTTAGCCATGACTCGAGGTTCGAGTCAAAACGATACAATCGAACGTCGGCAGCGGTACGGAAGTGTGGAAGGACCATATGCGTTGAAGCAATTCGCCTACTCTACTAAGTTCTCCTCGGCCACCGAAGTCTTCCGCAATCAACTCGACAACTGCTTCATCACATACCTCGGAGCAAAATTGTGTTCAAGCTTGAAAAACTCCATAATATCTTCCAATGACTTGTTCTCTTGAATATACATCTGGAAGCACGTGACTTCCTTTCCTTCCCAATCGTAGACCATATTGCTGTCCTCTAAGTTATGTCTCTGATTGTATTCGTCAACTTCGTTCTGCTGGCGGTGCAGTGCTCCGTAATAGTAGCATGTGTGGTGTTCGAGGTAAACCGACGGGTTCTCCGGGTACGGAGACATGTTTCCCCGTACAGGCGATCGTTAAACTTCAGGACGAGTATACGCGCGGTAAATAGACGAAGCCCTAAAAAGTGTCTCAAGTCCTCAGCGCCACACTGGTAATGTATGCAGGTGTGGTAGTTGACGGAAATGATGTTTGTTGTTATCACGGCCAAGGGTAGAATGTCTGTGAAGATGTGTTACCTAGGACGCGTCTATATGGAGCTAAAAACATGAGTATCGAAACTGGGCAATGTCAACGAAGCGGTATGTCACAAACCGTCAGGCAGCTTCGAGTGTGAGAATCAGGTAGGATAGAGCAATGTCCTTTGTGAACGCTATCTAGCTAATCGAATCCATTGATTCGAAGAAAATGAATATGCCGCCAATGCCACCAGAGAGATCCGATGGAGTGAACATAGTATGTCATGTACACTGAACCCGTCATGGAGTAGAAACTGCGTGACGCCCTCGCTAAAAATGTCCATTGTGTCCCCCAAAAGCCGTAAGGAGCCCGTGCGCCTGTGATGAGTAGAGGTCAGTCGCTCCACAACGCCATGTGCGCCCTAATGACCCCCCAAAAAAGGTCCAAGAAGCCCCGTCAGGTCTCGAGGAACCCGTCCATATGGCTCTCTAGAATCCTGAATATGGCCTCAACAGTGATCCAAGACTGTACTTCAACTGCAGTCAACCTCCATTGCAATCTCAATCAGTACGAACGCCTGCGCTAATAGATCCAATGCCTGCCCTCATGGTCGCGCAGAGATCATCGTAAGTCAGTGCCGAAGCCCCATAGATGCCCTTTGTGTTCTCACTTTCCCAGCTATCCTCTTTCACGACGAACCCATCTTCCTCTTTAATTTCAACCACATGGTCTTGAATTTGTACCAGAACAACATCCATTGGCTTTGAACTGATTTCCCCGCCGAGCTCGCCGTTCCTCCTCGGCGCCGATGCTGCTGCTGTGATCGGGGAATCTCTTCGGTAGTCGACTCAGTTGTGAATGGGTGCTGCTGGGCCCCAAAAATCATAGAGGACTTCTCACTCGCCGCATTGCTTCGAGCTCGCTTACGTTCTTTGCCCTCGGACTTTCGTCTCTGGCCCTCGTCTCGTCTCTCTTTTCTCCTTGCCTCCTTTTCCTGTGCTCTCGCCTCTGCCTGTTGGTACCGCAAGTCTTTGGCCGCTTCCTTTTCATTGAATTGTTGCCGCAGAGCTTGCACAGTTGCGGCTTGGGCAGCAGGGTCATTGACAGTATTTCCGCGACTCCGCTTGCGAAATGCGCTCTCTAGCGATGATCTTGCAGTGGGCGACATGGCATCTGCTGAGTTGATGTTGTCACTTTGTAAGCGCAAGGAAGACGGTGTGCCTGGAAGATTTGTTTGGGAAGAGCTCGTCAAGCGTGAAGACGAATGAGTGCGAACATGAAGTGGTGGAGGTATGCGCCTCGATGAAGGAAGTGGGGCGTAAGGTATAGGTGTTGGCGACGGCTTGCGAAGTGAAGAGTCGAGGTGAGACCCTTCGCTCGAAGCAATGGCTGATCCTGGGGCTAGTACTTCACTATCGAGTGAATTCTTGTATGAATTTGCTAGTGGTGGTGTGTAAGGTCGCGGAGTTTGTCGCATGGGATGAACGTAGTTAGCGCCATATCTTTGGTTACCAGGTGTTGTGGTAGATCTGTCGGAATTGGTACTCGTCGTTCGTTGATGATAACCCGGTCCACTTGGGGGATAATCAACACTTGGTCTCGGCCCACTATATTCTGAGGAGGTGTATATTCCCAAGCCTTCGTGCTCTGCGGTAGATCGTGACAGGTCTACGGTGTTTGAATCGTGGGCGGATAACTTCCGCAGCAGAGGTTTTATCTTCACTTTACTCCTTGAGGTAGATTTTGAAGAATTCAATGAATACGGATCGGTTAGAGCATTCGGAGGTGAGCTCACGCCCTGCGAACTGTAATTCGCGATGATATTGGAATCAGAAATTTCGGAAGCTGGGCTGTCAGTTCCTGAGATGGAGTTTCCTCGTTTGTGTAGTCTCCCATGACTTGAGCTTGACTTCGCGGCTGCCAAAGCACCATCACTCGGCGAAGACCTTATTTTCGCTAGCCTTGACCCTTGTATCGGTCTTGGAGCTTTTTTCCTCTGAACCCACAGTTGTCCATCATCATCGTTGTATTGTGTCGACGAATGGTAATATGGCTCATCCCTCGAGTTCAACCCGGCGTTGTGGCTGCTCAAGTTCGTCTGCGACGACATACTGCTGCTGGTATGAGAGGGCATCCGTTCATCAAAGGGTCGAGCCATGACTGCGATGATGATGCGAGTCGAGTTCACTGTCAACAATCGGACAGTAGAATGCTACGACAAGGTCGGGGTTTGGAGAAAAGTCATCGTATCTGTTGAACGGAGTGGATGATGAGCATTGGTTTGCGTTCGAAAGGCGCAAAGCAGATCTTTTCGCAAAGACGAAGCCTTGTGACTGCGGAGTTGGAACAGCCTGATGAAACACGAAACCCACCCTTCTACCATTCCGTCATGATTTGCGCTCACGAGGTTTCAAGTCCAAGCACGTTCAGAGTGGGGGTGCGGGATAATCGAGTATGGACAAAGGGCAGCACAACGGTAACGAAGAGATACCCACGTCCATTTCACAGGTGTGAGTTGGTGAGGGGGGTTTTGGAGGGTTAACAGGTACGGAATACAAAGTACATGTACTGGAACATGATGACAATGCCACAATGCCCTAAAGGATCTACCGTAACCTCCACGTCGGCAACCGGGGAGCCCTTCATTTCCCGCCCCCACTCGGATGTCAGCCGAGGACGCAAGCGTGGCGTGGCAGCCTCAAAGAATCTAGATCCACGCACTTCTTCGCCTGCATTTCCTGGATATAGCACGTCCTGCATCGACGACAAGCCTCATGGCGTCTACTAGGACTCTACGAAAGATATCTCCGGCGGGCTAAACGCACATACACGAGCTCACTTGTATGTTCGGGGAAAGAATTGTACTACAAGTACACAAGTGTGCTTTCTACTTGCTCAACAAGGGCAAGAAACAAAAGGGCGATTGATTGTGGCTGTGTTGGTTGCTGCGCTGCCTCGTTTTGCGACGATGGAACGATCATTCGTCATTGATGAAGTTCTATGATTCACCATACGGTCGGTACCTTGGACGGTTCATGTAGTCGGCATGATAACAACAGTAGATATGGGGAGGATGCTCGTGTACGAACAAGTCCGACGAAAGATGACGAACTCGAATGGTCAGACTCGTGGATGACTCGAAGTTGGAATTCAAATGTAGTATGATAGAAGCCCGCTACATTGGATAGTATGTGTAATGCTCGTCGCCTTCAAGCTTGCAAATCCCCCATATTCCCTAGAAGTATAATCTCCTATCAAAGAGTTCGACCGATCTTATAGGTGTCGTGAGATTCATCAAGCTTAGTTACACAGGTCCACCCTAGGTATCAAAGTATCCAATCCACTAACCAACGTAACAATGCAAAAAGTACAAGAACAGCCCTCTTGCCCATGACCGAAGAGGTGTAGATGAGCTCAGAAACATGCGATGAATAGGGTATATTCGCAGCAGCAAATTCAATGCCAGGAGATAAAACAAGATCGCTTCAAACGTAGAGGATATACCGCTCATGACGAAAATCCACCAACTCAGCATCTGCCATCTTCATTACGACTGTATCAGCACAGTGGGGCGAATTTCTCCTTCCTCAACGTGGAAGCCAAAGACTGATCGGAAGAGGTCTTTCAACCAGGCATACTGCCCACTTCCGACCATCCATTGCACCGCCCGCGCTACATCTGGCGCCGCTGCTCTCCTTGGAGGTCCCGGATTGCGGAATCCCGGATCGCTTGCGATAAGCTTCTTGTATTTCTCCAGCAGGTTCACCTGCCAAGGCGCGCTGCCAAAAGAAGAAGATGGAACTGTCTTGACAAACGAAGCGAGAGTCATGGACGTGCCACGCTGAAAGCCAACGTTTGTCGCTGCTTTCACGATGAGTAGTTTGAGACAGCTCAGATGGGGATCTTCGGAGGGGTTGATGATTGTACTAGTAGATGAAGATGTCGTCTCGGAACCCTGGGAATAACCGGAGAGGGTACTTGATGATGATGACCACTTGTTCCTTGGCTGCTGCTGCATACGCGCGCTTTGTTCGGGGCCAAGGACCAGTATATTAGGCACTGGGCCATCTTCGGGAGATATCTGTTGCGTGTCTTCAAATATAGTAGTCGGGGTTTCAGGATTCAGACGGCCAAATTCATCGTCTTCTGACTCCTCGGCCTCAGCTTCGGCCTCAGCAACTGCAGCGGCCATTTGCGTTTGCTTGGCTTGTTGAAAAGCCTGAGTGAATGTTGTCTGACTCGGTCGGGGTGTTCCTCGATCTGGTCGTACTTGCGTCCAGCCTTCGCGAAATAGATCACAGAGTTCCCAACACGCTTGTACCGCCGATCCAAGCAGTTCTTCGTCGGCAGGCTTGCCTTCGCGCTTGTTTTGCCGTAAGCTAAACAGCATCTCAGCCAGTGACCAGCAGGCCCGTAGGAGCGAATCGGTTTCCTCGGCTAATCGCGTCCGCTGTTTCATCAGCCGATGGCAGAGTGTGATATAGAAGTCCAGGGTCCGTTCTCGAAACGCTTCAGGCAACGTCCGATCGTGGGTATTGTAAAGGTGATTGTTGAGTTCGAAGCTCACCCGTAGCACTGAATCTGCCACATCGTTCTCCCGTTGCCGTACCTCGAACAGAGATTGGCAAAATTCGCGGCATAAGTCAAGCGTAGGTCGTACTTGAGTCGCAAAATCTTCGTCCCTAGTCTCGTATAGTTTCTGACATAACTTCCAACACGATTTCCATGCTTGCTCCTGAATGTTCCCTCTACCTGCGTAGCTGAAGGCCCTTTCGCGATGAATATAGCTCAGCCCGGCAAGCGTATTACATAGTGTCCAACATTCGCTGAGTGCCAGCTTAAGGGCAGCGACTTCGTCGGCGGTGTCTTGAAACCGTCCTATAGTACCATCGCCGAACATCGTGTTGCGGTAGTTGGGAGTCAGCTCGTCACTTTGCTCAGTATCGTGAGCTTCAGGAATGTCTATTCTATGTCAACGATGCCCTGAAAGGGAGTCGAGTATCTCAATTCACCTTCAAGTCTTGCTGACCTCTGACTATTTGGCCTTTCTTGATCTAAAGCCTCAATCTCCGCATCCGGTCTGGTCTGCGCCCTGGGTGTAGCCGACCAATCTCTGACTGGTGCCACTGTAGTAGTAATGGGCGGGGGTGAATTGAGGCTGGCGGAAGATCTCTAGAAGAGAGTTAACGAATGTTTCAGGAACGAACAGGGGTATCTTTGCCTTTTCTACATCACTACCCTCATCTATTAGCACAGTAGTCACGTCAGAACTCTGTGACGGCGTTGGCGTAGAACGGCGAATAGATGGTGGAGACCTCCGAGCGTGCTGTCTACCATTAACAATCCGAATAGCCTTAGATATCTGTTGATACTTACAAAAGATTCGAAACTTTGCGGTGCATGTATAACCGAACTCGGCTGCTCATCTCCATCTGAATTTGGTCTGAGGCTATCCGCGGACGCGTCGATTGTCTCGAGCTAATGATCATTTATGTCTCAGCAACGTTCCTCTTCTATAAGCCATGGTTGAGACTACCTTTAATCCGGGCGTAGCAGACTTCAAGGCAGATTGTGCTTCTGTCTCGTCGCTTTCGAGAACCGAATCGTCAATGTCCGTCGTGTCGGTTCCGTTTGACGATGGAGCAATAGGTGAGGGATCGGCGACGTCGCTAGCGTTTGAGGCAAGAGGAGATGATTGAGCTGGAGGGTGAAGGAAATGCGAATGTTCAGAAGGTCTAGGCTGTCAGTTAAAGCTGCCTTTTGGGTTTCTTTCTGCGAGAAAACCACGGTGAAACCTACAGATTGGCGACCACTGGGGAAATGAACGGCTTCGGTGAAGTAGGAGAATCCGTGTAGGGTGAGAAAGCAGACATGAGCGCGCTGTTTGGTGATGGCGGCATCATTGGTGACTTCAACGCCATCATCATGGTAGCAGGTTCCTGCTCTGTCGAATGGCAAGCCCTCAAGGTCGTGTAGAGAACAAATCGACAACAGCGCGCACATGCAGCCTGATATTACAGCCAAGCAGATGAACGTGTGGGGAGGCACGAAGCTATGAGAGTATGCGGGGCATTCGAGTCAGGAAAGTTCCCTGGTATTCCGTAAGCTTTAGCGGACCATGCTGATCATGGTTCAAGGATGAGTCGAAAGTGTAGCGGAGAAATCGGTGGCAGCCCCTACGAGTAGGGGATGGTTTACTTGGTCCTAGAGACGCGAAGAGACAAGTCTCAAGGTAGGGCAGAGTAAAGGAGATGCACTACGCCGTTTCAATGCATAATATACATTATGGATAGATGCTTCATCCCAGTCTAATCGTAGGCTGCCAGGCTGCATGCCACTACGAGTACCGACATCAAGAATAATAACATGCTATCCCTAAGAGTCAGAATCTACCAAAAATCTCGCTGATTACCTTTTAAGAATTGTCAGTAGCGGTGTGCGATTATTGCGCAATAAGTGCAGACTCCCAAACGTTCCCATGTTCATATGTATTGCCTCACTCCGTCGGTGCTATTGGACGTGTCTAATAAGGCCAACGAACAACAACCGGTCGGGAAGCAGGCTGATAGGACGGTGTCCCTCGTGCCCCTTTTTAGGCGCCCATGGATGGCCGGGAGCACTAACTCTACGCTGGCTCTGGATCAAAGCCGACGTGCACGGTCTTGTGTGACCTTCCCGTTCGTGTTGGGATCGGGTTACCAGTCAGGAGCTCATACGTGGTGACTGGGGCACCGAATCCGTCCGGGAGCAATGCCGAAGGAACCAAAGCCATGGCACAGGGAATAATCGCGGAAATGAAAGTTGTTGCGGCTCAGATTTTTGTGTAACTCTTACCGCTTGGTTTTGTGAGACATGTGTACAAGCTCATAAGGAGACACTGCATTTTGAACAGAACGCCACAAGATTGATTTTGACCGACAGATCCCTGGGTCCCAGATCGATCTGTGGTTGCTATCTATGCTACACAAATGAACACAACAAGCAAAAGATGGTTTTGTGCTTTTCCTAAGACTCATTTCCTCTAACAAGATAGTCCTTCCTCTACCGTTTGAACGAACTACCAGGCAGTCCTTCTAAGCTCCTATACCCTAGACCGATGGTATTGCTCTACCCGCTATGTTGTGGCAGGTTGCCTAGAGACGATCGGCTTTCTGGGACAAGGTAGCCTCTACTTGTCTTTCTTGGGGGTGCCGTCAGGGTTCTGCTGGCTATATTGGTCGCTCAAACTGTTGTACTCTCGATGGAGCCCCTGAGATTGTTTCTTGAGAGTATCAATATCACGGTCCCTCTGAGCAACCATATTCTTCAATCTTCCAATCTCGCCAGCATCTCCCGCCTGAGCAAGTCTATCAGATTCCTTACCTTTGGCCTTTGGGTCACCTTCGTAACGCTTAACTTTCTCCTCAAGCCGAAGAGTGTCGAGGATCAAGACGTAAGTACGGTTGAGGATCAGGGAAAGGAAGAGGGTGAATCCGCAAAGGTACATGTTTCGCTGCGAGTAGAACTTGCGTGCTTGCACCTCCATACGTTCAGAGCCCATAGTCATAGCCGCACTGTATTCTGTTAGTGATATATCACAGCTAAAAATGTGGCACATACGCATTTCCGCTGTTCTTGCTTGCCGCCAATTCGACCTGGACACGGTACACACGGTTGACACTGTCGATGAAGAGAATCAATATGAATATGAAACATATCTGACACATATTAGCAGAGAAGGTATGGCATTGTTCCGGTACAAACCTTCATGCCATATTGTAGCTTCGCTATTATTGGATTCTCCGATATGAAGGTAAAAAGCTTGCGCTTCCATGTGTAGGGAAGAGGGACGATGAGCAGCATGAAAATGCTCATCTCCGCAACGAGGAGGACAAAAACCTAAAGAGTTGCTCTCGTTAGTTAATGTGGACGGCCATAAGGGTAGTTGTAGGATAGAGACCGGAGCATAAACAAGAGAAGGCATTGTGCTCGTTCGTATGATTTGATAGGGAAGGGCTCGAAGATGGAGTAGGAGGTGTGGGAAGCAGGAGAAGTTACTTACTAGGCTGTAATAAAGCGTCATATTGGCGATCCACGTGAGCAGGAGTGATTGGGGGGATGTAATTTTGCTGCGTTCAATCAGCCTGCTGGTAGGTATATTTTGTAGACGGCTTGCTGGCCCAGTAGCGAGTGGTCTTATGAACTTACTTTCAAAACTCAAATCACTCTCAAACAGGTATTGTTGGATCAGTGACTGATGTTGTTGCTGTCAATTTCCTCTATCTTCACTTATATGAAGAGAAAGATGGCTGGCTGGTCGTGTTTCATGAAAGCGCAACGTCATCCAGATTTTCTTGGAAGTGGGATCCGCGCTAGATTGCCGCAGGGATCATTTAGGCTCCCGGGACCCCTTTGGGGCAAGGAACACCATCACGATCAACACAAACGCAACGGGGTTCTCCAGAACTATTGAAATGTGATAGCAAGTATCATGATCTATGTGGCTGACTACTGCGTGTCGAAGTGGATGTTTGAACCTTTCCTTAGAGGACTACCATATGTGCATGAACATCTAAACCAATAGTTTCTGGGCCATGCATCACAAGTACAGGTAAAGAAGCTTGTAGGTTGTGCTGATCTCTAACTATCAGCCTCCATACATCTCTAAACACCCAACAGGTCCGAGCCATCAGGTATCAGAGCTTGAACCGCATCTGGGAAGACCCTAGCCTTCTGCATTTATCTCGTAGCTATTGGACTTATGCTTAGGTTCGAATTGGAAGTTTTCATGGGCGGGACCGAGAAACATTTCACTAAGAAAGTCAGGAACACCCTGTATTCGATTAGAGCTGATACAGAGTCATACCTGATCTTGATCCAATCCTTATAATTGTCGCTTCCCAGAAGCGTCTCCAACTCATTTCTTCCTCTCCAAGCAGGCGGACGGTCTTGCAAACTCGGTGGCAGGTACTCGAGTATTCCCACAGGCACATATCTATATGCGAAGCTCAGCCACTCGAGCAAGAACCGCCTTGTGGTCCCCACGCCCATCTCGTCAGACCCCCAAGTCTCCAGGCCGTACCGAACATACTGCTCTATTAGTGCTAGACGTTCGGTGGCACACTTATCAATGTATTGGCCCTGCTCTATCTCCTCGAATATCCAAGGCTTGATAAGAGCTCCCCGGGCGATCATCACCGAGTCAACTTTAGCTTCGGCCAAATGGTCGTTGTAGTCGACATGAGAGTAGCAGTCTCCGTTGCCAATAAAGTACACCTTTCCATTTGCAGGCTGAGAGCTGCTTTCCGCCTCCTTGGTTGTATCTGACAGGTCATCTCCTTGTTCATTAAAGCGTTTGATGAGAGCCGCGCAGTCGGATATATATTCCCAATTGGCGTCCTTCGTATATCGTTGCTGCTTACTGCGGCCATGAAGAGTAATAGCTGCGACACCAGATGACAATCCACCGAGCTCCGAAGCCAAAGATCCGCCATGGACAAGCCGCTCCACAAGCTTGTGCGCGCTTGGCTTGTTGTCTTTCGTACCCATCCGTATCTTGATTGTGATAGGTACCTCTCCAGACACCGCATTCATTCCCCGTACCATCTTCTCAAGCTTTGACTGGCTATCCAGCAAAGCTGAACCAGCACCAGTACGGCATACTAGGTCAATGGGGCAGCCACAGTTCAAATCGATTACTCGTAGATAAGGGCACAGTTTGGACAAGACCTCGGTGGTTTTGAGTGCTTGCCAAGGTTTGTTCGCCGCAATCTGAGCGCCAAATCTGATATCTTTGGCGTTGTTGTAGTCAGTCACAATGGATGCTTTTGGTTTGTACGCCGGGCTCGCTGCCTCAGATTCGTGGGCCCGCATCAGTGCCCATTCAGATTTTTGACCTTGTATCAATGACAGACCCACAGCCATCTCTGAATATGTGATCTGAGCACCAAGGCCGACGCACAGTCGACGGAATGGAAGGTTACCTTGTGTGGTTAACGGAGCAAGCACAGGTGTTTCTGGTCCAAAGTATATCTTGCGTTTTTCCGAAGGCAGAAATGGAGGTTCGGTGTATTGAGCTCTATTGTCTTCTCTTGTATCTCCCCGTTGCAGACCGTCCACAATGTCATTATATGGACTGTCGAGTTTCTGATCCATTCTTGGATCTCGTGAAGAGGCCTGATCGACCTCTCTACCACTCTTATCCAGCCATTCGTTATACTCATCAGCTTTAGGCGTTTTGATTCTCCGTTTCATCAAATCCGCTTTGTCCTGGGTTGACACGGTGTTCAGTGTTCCTATGTCGCTTGAGTCTACAGCGGGCGTCGCCAAATTACCAATCTTTCTTTCATCTTCAACTAATACCAACTCTTTCCTTCCGTCGTCGGTTTCCGCTTCCCTCATGTGCGAGCCGACAAAACGACACTTCCAACCCACATGGCATTTCCCTTTTGCGGCCCAGATTGGGCAGATCCTACCAAAGGTCGTTAGATCCTCTCTCTTCCAATCTTTCAAATACTTTCGCACATCATGTTCGAACTTGCAATCATCACCATATCGACATGTACCAGGATGGAATTCTGGGGAGTTGGCACGACTCTGACACAACCCTACTTGATCCCTGGAAGATCCAAATTTACGATTCGTATTCTGGCCTTTGGATTTATCTCGCTTCTTACCGCCTTTACTTTCACTCGACTGCTCTAGATGATGAGATCCTTCGGCGGCGTCGTCATCTGGAACAGTTGCACTGCTGTCCGCCCTGCTTCCTGGCGGGTGCACAATGAATCTGAACGTGTCAGATTATCAATTTAACGAACGACGCAGAGACGCTGACTCTGCTTTGACTGGAGCAACTCCCTTTCGCCTTTCACTCGGAGTGAAGTTTTGATCTATCTGCACTGCGCCGGCAGTCGGGTCCAACTTGATGCGCTTCGACGGTAATTCATCGATCCCTCGAGCATCCGCATGTCTTTCATACTTTTCGGCCTTAGTAACTGCGGAATCCTCGTCAAATCGAGTTTGCTGGGGATGGACAGTCTTGGCCACGGTCTCCAAAGATAGTTCAGGCTTTAGATCCGTAGAGGGATCAACGGGATTTCGAGCCGAATGCTGACTGTCGTCTCTGCCATTTGCCATCGTAACGTCCATAGAATATATTTGAATATCTCATAGCATTACTTAACCGGGATGACCATGCTGCGGAATATCAAGACTGCACTACTCTCGATTGAAGTATGGTCTCAAGATACTAACAGCGCTCTGTTTGTTTTGTCAAGACACACTTCTTTCTTCTCTTCTCCACTTTTTAGCTTGGTGAAGCTGCTTGGGAGCGTTCTTGAGATTGTATCTCATTGTGGGCAAGAAGTGCCACCTCAGTCCCCGACAAACGCTGCTAAGCGAGGTTATTAATTACCCTAGTGCCATGAACATACAGTACCCCGCACTAAGTCTTCGCGTGCGCTCCCCAACCAAATCACCACCCCACCTGCATCAACCATTGAACCATCAAATTCAGCTGGGGAACTTCAGTATTTGGGCTGGTTATTTAGTAGTATATGATCTATGATTCCCCAATCAATATTTAGTATGCCAGCCCTCCGCTATAATTAGAGCTTCACATC
>JAABVA010001579.1_pt1 | contig 24108 bp, 23 predicted proteins | sample 5560331 | NCBI WGS metagenome assembly JAABVA01 (sample SAMN12812661, study PRJNA571458) | rock metagenome | isolation source: Antarctica rocks | place: Antarctica: Victoria Land, Mt New Zealand sud | collected 2016-01-07
TGATCACTTCAACGTGAGCTTTCAAGTTCACTGTATGATCACTCAGCTGAACGAACTAGATGAGCTTTGATCTATGTATTTGCGACGCATGTAAATCGATCAGAAAATCGAAATTGATCGATTTACTGCGTCGCACAGATGTATATGTGTGCAAAAGCTGAATCGTGCCTTTGCAATGACTGTGTGAATGTTGTATATTAGTTGCAGCGCGTGCGCAAAGACGTTGCTGTCGTTCTGTGTATATGAGCAAAGATTGTGTCGTGTCTTTGCAATGTATGTGCTTGCGATGCATGTAAATCGATCTGAAAATGCGAAAAATCGATCGATTTACTGCATCACGTCTGTCTGTATGTGTGCAAAAGCTGAATCGTGCCTTCGCAGTATATGTGTATATGTCGTATATGAGCTGCAGCATGTATGCAAAGACGTTGCTGTCATTCTGTGTATGTGCGAGCTTCAACGCGCTGATGATCGCGTTGTCATTGCTTCGCTTTTCGACTGTGTGTGAGCTCAACGCGTGAGTAAAGCGCTGTTACTGCTCTGTCAATGTTGATGAGATTGTTCAGCTCTTCTGACAAGCATAGCTTGCAGAAGATTTGTAGTCAGCATCTTGTACAGATAAATCTCGTTGTCGATCTCTCTCTGTCAGAGATTTTTATATGTAAAGCAGATCAACATTAAACATGAAAATATCAAGTATTGAATGCATGAAAGATCAGTCGCGATACTCTCTTGTACTCTTCTCACTCTTCTTTTATGCTTGTGTTTCAGATCTATGCTTTCAGTTTGCTCTTTCTTTATATTGCTGTTTCTCTCACTCTTTTTCACTTTCTCTCTTAAGATTGTTCTCAAATTCTACTAATGATAGTCATGTTTATTCTTGATTTTGTATTGAGAACTCAATGAAGTCAAAAACGACTTCTCTGTCATGTTTAATGACTCTCTTTAAGAAACAAGAGTATAACAATTCTCGATGCTGTCGAGAAATGTTCACATTCTGTTTTCTTTCTTTCAGAGTAGATGCTTTTACAACAAGATGATTTAAGTTACTACATTTTATAGCATTTCGTTGACATCTTCAATTTATTTGAAAGAAGATGAACGTGACGCAGTTCTATGCTATTGTCGCAAGCAACTGCATTATTCTTTTATTTATCATTCACTCTTTAATTCATCTGAGTCAATTCATTAAACTCTGCAACACATTGCTGCAAAAGCATCTTGTATATTCTTTGCTTCTACAATGACATTATCTTTTGAGATCTTGAACTTGTGCTCAGATGATCTTTCAACTGATTTATCTTGAAGACAACGTTTTTTGTACTTGCTTCAAAATATCTACTGCAAGTGAAGCGATTACTTGCATGAAAAACTTATTGTTAATTAACATGATGTTGACGTATTTTGAATTTCACTTGAGCTTTATTTGCAACTTGCTTGATGTTTCGCTGTCTCTGTATCGTTTTTTTCATGCATCAATAGAAATCATGTTCATTCTTCTTGATCTGCTTCACGTCATCATTCACACGACTGATAAGTCAAGTCTTAGCAAAAGCGATTTCAAGTTATTGTTTGAACTGATAGTTGATCATTGTGCTTTTCAGAAATTTAAATTCTGCTAATCTCTAATACAGACAATCATATTCATGATCTCGCTACTTCTTCTATTCTTGCACTTATTTCGTTGAGTTTTCTATGAACTCTTTCTTCGCTGTCATCAGACATTGACTTTTGTCGCAGCTTATGCTCTTTGAAGACATTTTTCATCAAGCATGAAACTCTCAGATTTATACTTACTCGTTTTCAATTGCACTTTTCTGATCATGTTTATGATGCAGTGCTTAACTCTTCTATATAGAAACGTTGCTCTTCATTGTGACTGCTTTCAAGCTTTGATTGCAAAACAAAACAACATCATGAGAATGACAATCTTTATCTCTCGATCGTGAAAAGTCAAGATTGAACAATACATTAACGTTTAAATTTCATTCATCAGTCTGTGATTATTCTTGCAGAGTCATTCTTTCATCATTGTCTTCTGAAGCGAAAGCAAAAATTCTAGTCTAGATTTCTTGATAAAATCAAGAGATGACTTCACGTGAAAGCTCTTCAATTGCGTTGATGAACATCAAAAGAAGAATGTATCTTTAAGAGAAGTGAAAGAGATCAATGAATCGCGAATAAACGCAGCAGATGAAATTGATCAGAGTCATTTTGATGATGTCAAGAATTTTCGAATTAGCTCAAAGTCTTTTGATCTTTGCATAGCTTTCTTCAATGAGTCACACGACTTGAATGTGTTTATTGAGAACTATGAAAAAGTCTTGATGATGATCATCAAATTTGAAATCACGACACAGTTGTTTTTTCTCAAAGAACTGATACAAGAATTCAATCTTTCAGAGATTTGCATACGCAACATTCATATGATGTGACAATTACAGAATTTAGATGAGCATCTCAAACTTCTTGATTACTGAAAGTGTTTGACGTTGACAAATGATGAGAAATCAATGAATGAGCTGCTTAACAGAACTCTGAGAGAGAATATCTTGAATCATGATTATGTAAGTCAAATGCTTACAAGAAGTGTCTTGTAAGAGATTGACTAAACTAGTGATGTCAGATGCTTCACATGTCGCTATTTTTTAAGAACGAACGACTTGCTTTCAGCTTTCAGTACGTTGAGAAGCATTGACGCGTCACTTATTACAATGATGTAATAAATCTTCAGATTTTATTGCAAGATCAAGTGAGATCGAGATCAGAAAAAAACAGAAAGAAGATTTTAGTTACAGACAAGATTATGAAGCTTTTGAAAAACGTCTTGAGCTGATGATCACTTTAGTTTTCACAAATGAACAAGTTCAAGATGAATTACAAGATCTCGTTCAATTGTGCTTGAATCAGAGAGTAAGATTGTTGAAACTTGACTATCAATTAACTGAATGAAAAAGACGTTTCTGATCGTTCACATGAACATGTAGAAGAAAATCATAGCTCTTAATAACATTATATAGTGAGTCATTTAAATTAATTGAAGAATGTTGTGTTAAAATTATACTGAAGATGCATTTATTGATGTTTGATTTTGTCATCTTACAAATCATCAGCGAAACACGCAATCAAACGTTTCTGATTGAATGATATGTTCTATTTCAGATGATCTGACGCATAAATGAGCAGTGTCTGATGATATAAGTCAGTCAGTCAATCTCAGATACAACTGACATCTGCTTTTAACTACTTTTTGATTCACTTTCGACTGCATGTTGATTTAGCTTTGACTCAGAGTGACTTTAGAAATGAAGTCAAGAAAATTCTCAGCGCTATATGATTTCTTCTGATCTCAATTTCGAATCTTCAAATCATGTCTGAAAAACACAAATCTCTAACTCAGATCAACAACTTCTTGCTGACTGTTGCTGAGAATTCTGTGCAATACAGCTTAAGTATCTCATCTGATATTCAGATTTCAAGAAAGCGCGCTTTAGAAGATTAGTTCAGCTTCTTTTCATCAGATTCAGTATTTCAAAGTAAAGATGAGAATAAAATTGCAAAACTTGAAAAAGAGAAAATTGAACAATTTATTAGAACTTTTTCGCAAGTATTCTACAACGAACTTATGACTTGTGATTAAGCGAGATCAATCATTATTGATTCAGACAACAGCGAGAAATGTAATTTCATTGCAATCAAACGAGTCAAGAAAGTTGATAACAGTCTCGTACATCAAATATTAAGTTTCAACAGTGATCAGCTTGTCGAAATCAGAGACATGTATCAAGACAATGATGATGTTTTAATCATTTATGAACAAATGAATGTTTTTCTACGACACATCATCAAACTACTGCAAGACTCGTTGAAAGTCTTTCAGATAGCAGCAATTTGCAAGAAGATAAGAGTTAATTTTGATTGCTTCACTTCAAATTTGCTCACTGTTGAGAAAAAGATGCTGAACGATCTCTCTTATCTACATAAGAAGCTTTCTCATTATCATGATGTTTTCAGCTGCAATACGATACTTCTCAATCTTGAAGAAAGAGTGAAGATTGATAAGTTTGTTGAAACTAACTCAATCGTTGCTAATATTCTTCAGTCAACATTGATGAGTCTTTTATCAATGACAGAAGACTCATTTCGAAAAGTAAACACAATGACATCTGTAGTCTTGAGTTCATCATGATGAAGTTAATGAAGTCTGAAACATTCATTCTGAATTCTCATTCTATCGCGTTAAAGAACGCGAATAAGTGAAAGAATAACTTTGATATCAAAGATTTTCTGATTGCTATACAGAACAACTCTTTGAAGAAATTGAAAAATGCAAATTTTCGTTCTAGTTTAGCTAACTCAGTATATCTGACTGACAAGACAAAGAATGATTTTCTTCTCAAGAAGTTTATTTTGAAGTGTTTTCAATTTCACGTCTTATGTGCAATGATAGCAGTCAAGATTGACTGAGATCTTTTATCTCTTTTATAGATTGCTGAAACAAAGTTCAGTTCTGTGATGAGAAAATAAGTTGAAGATCGATTCTCGTTTTAACTATTAAGTGAAAAGAGAGTTTAAAGACAAAATCAAGTTATTGACATACTTTTCAATCTTTCAAATCTTCATGTCTTGAAATAAATGTTCTCGACGCTGATGCTATTCAAAATAATGTAAACTGAGCTGTAATGACAAAGTAAGCTTTAAAGAGAGATGTGAAAGAAGTACAGTTTGAAAACTTACTCTTGAATGAACGCATTGAGAGAAGTACTTATCAAGAAAATAATATTATTCAAGAAAGTACTCTCTGAAGAAGAATCTCAAGAAATTGAGAAAAGTACTTAACAGAAGAGTACTATTCAAAGAGAGTATTCTTCAAGATTAAATTTCACAAAATCTGAAGAAAGTACTTTCTTTGATAGTACTTCTTCAACGAGTACTCTCTTCAAATTCTGTGAAATTTATCTTTAAAGTACTTTCTTTGATAGTACTTCTTCAACGAGTACTCTCTTTAGATTTTGTGAAATTTATCTTTGAAATACTCTTTTTGATAATACTTTCTTGACGAGTACTCTTCAAAGATAAATTTCACAGAATTTGAAGAAAGTACTCGTCGAAAAAGTACTATCAAAGAAAGTACTCTTCAAAGATAAAGCTCAAAAATGAAGAGAGATACTCATCAAAGAAGTACTCATCAAGAAAGTACTCTTCAAGTGCAGTTATGAAAAATTTCTGAATACTAGTGCCTCGCTTTTTTGAGATCATGACGCAGCTCTATATGTAATTTTATTACTTACTTACTAGAATTGCTTACTCACTAGAAGTCTCTACACACTTTGTGCTGATTCTCAAGTCTCTTTGATTCAAAGAATGAACTAAACTTCTGTTAAGCATTAAGCTCTGAATTGCAGTAGATGAGTAAATCAATTCTGCAGTATCAATGTTACGCTTGTGATGTTCAACAATAGATACATTGAAAGTCTTGATTATGCAAATCGATTACAAGTTCTACAAAAGCAAATGTCAAAGACTAAAACAGATATGATCATAGTAGCTTGCACATTTACTGTCAACTCACTTTTAATTCTTCACTTTAATTTTCTTGTTTCTTCTTGTTTATTTTACTTCTCTTTACACTCGATTGTACTCATCATCGTCATCAGTCTCATTCTCATCTTCATTCTCATTCTCATTCTTATCTTCATTCTCATTCTCATTCTCATCTTCATCTTCATCTTCATCTTCATCTTCATCTTCATCTTCATCTTCATCTTCATCTTCATCTTTATCTTCATTCTCATTCTCGTTGTCATCATTGTTGTCATCATCGTTCTCGTACACATACACATATTTCTCATTCTCATTCTCATTCTCATTCTCATTCTCATGCTTATTCGTATTCTCATCTTCTTTATACTTATTCTTGATCTCGATCTTTACAAGCTGATGTATTTATGTCTGCAATATCTTCTCGATGACTTTGCAGTAAATTGATGATGCTCAATTCTTGACTATTGCTAATGTCATCTCTAATCAATCAACTTGATTAAATATTGACTCTAACACTCTTTTAAGTTTCGTCGATGAGACATTCAAAAATGAAGTCAACGAAGAATGACATAGACTAGTAGACGAAGAGATGTTGAAAAAGTGATGACATGAGTTGAAGTTTTTTTTCTTCGCTTGATTTCATATTTCATCATGAGTATTATGTTGTCATCTGTTTCAAATGTGAAAAATGATCGCTTGTTTGTGTTGCAAAGCGTAGAATAAGAAGTGAGCGAATAAGCTTTCATGAATTGATCATTATCATTGAGATCTTGTTGAAGAGAAAAAGATGAAGTATGAAAGAATTCATATGACATAGCATTCGCGCAATCGATGTTTAGCTGATTCATTGATGCTGTAAGTCAATTTTCTGAGACTTTCTGTGATACAAAGTTAATGAGAAAGAAATTGAATGATTTTGCTGTATCTTTATGATTCTTTATCTTCTTCAAATATGATGACTTTCGTCTTTTCAAAATGAAACATCTCACTCTAGATATGATGACTCTTTCTTTCAAACATGCTTTCTCTCAATCTCTTAAATTATGACACATCTTTTCAGATATGACTTCTTACGCTGACTTTAAAGTCGTCGACTTCGTGACTTGATGTGTCTCAGTAAATACTTTCAGCTATTTCATAGTATTCGCAGTAACAAAGCTTATCACTCATTAAAGACAAAACTTCATAAATCTATCAGCATTTAAAAAATTGTTTTGTAACATTTGTGCTCTGTTGACGTTTGTCAGCGAGAAGAAGAAGAAGAAGTGAATCAATCATTCTTATTGAACTTGATGCAATTGATGATGTTTGACATTCTTTCAAATCTACTTTCATAAGTCAAAATTCTAGTGATATCTTCATCGTAGTCACATGTTATCTACATGAACATGTAGAGTCTTACTGAAAAATTCTCAACTTATTCGTTATCATTCTTCTTTCAATCTTCATCTTCTACAAAGTGCTTCATACTTTCAACTCGACTCAGCTAACATCATGATTCATGTACTGAGTCATTATCTTCTGTTTCAATCTCATTGAATTTTGAACATGATTCATTTTCTTCTGATAATCATTCTTCGCTCATCTTCTTTCTCAATCTCAATCTCAAACTTTATCAAAGCTCTCTTTAATCTTGCATCACTATTCAGATTTCTCTTCTACGTCTATCTTCGTCTCTTTCTGCTCTTCTATCTCGTCTTACTTCAAGCTCACGACGCTCGTCTTCTCTATCAATTCTATATACAATTCTTCATCGCTCAGCATGAAGTCAACATTGACATCTTCATCTCTCATGCTTGCAATCATGTCAGAGCAATCGATCTGCATTATCTCAAGTGAGTCATGAAGTTTTTGAAAGAAAATCTTCTGAGACTACAGTCGATAGCGCAGACTTTCTCTTCAACAAGCGAAGATAGATCTGAAAGTGAATAGTTTCTTTGCTGTCAAAGATTATGTAATACATCTTGTAAATTCAGTTCAAAATTGAATATGAAGTGATATTAAATAACATAACACATCATTCATATATTTGATGAATCTCATCAACTTGTCTGTAATTTTAAATCAATTAGAAAGCGAGACAAACAGCAATGAGTTATGAGCTGTATTCTACAACTTTTCGCTCGTAATGATAACATTCGTCTATCTAGCACTTGATTTTCATTGCAATGTAACATTATTTCTCTCACAGCATGCTTGAAACATATTGTTTATTGTGAACAGACGAGACGCGATGCTGTCGCAATGTCTGCTGACTTTCAAATGTGCAATCACAGTTATCACACTCGTATGATGAAGAGTGAGCGAGAGAGTTGAGATGCTGATTCAAAGTCTGTTGACTTTCAAACTCGTAATTGCAGTTGTCACATTCATACGATGAAGAGTGAGTGAAAGAGTTGAGATGCTGATTCAAAGTCTGTTGACTTTCAAACTTGTAATCGCAGTCGTTGCACTCAAACACTGAAATGTGAAGAGAAAAGTTGAAATGTTGTTCAAAAATCTCTTAACTATTGAAAGAATAATCACAATCATCGCAGTCGTACAATAAAGCGTGAACGAGAGAACTGAAATGTTGATTCAAGATCAGTTGATTATTGAACTTGTGATCACAGCTATCACATTCATAAGAAGCAACGTAAGCAAAGAAGTTGAGATGTTGCAGCAGAGATATTGATGTGTTGAAACGTTTGTCACAAGCAGCGTAATAATGAGACATGTTCAAAAATCTAGTCAGTCTTTAAGATATACTAGATTGAAGATCAACGAGAGAAACAGCATTGACATCAAGAAGCAGATTTATATTTACTTTGTCTTATACAAATGATTTCTGCACAAAACACATGTACTAATTATGCAAATGTTATACAACTTGTAGTTTATGCAACAGAATCATGATTAACAAGACTGATTGATCACTTCTTTCATTATTCTTTTTCAACGTTAGCAAAACACTGATCTTAAAAGAGTTTATTTCATTATCAAAACACTGTCAACTACGATACTATTTTCGATCACTGTCTCTCGTTCGCTTCATCATAAGACTTACAGCTATTTCTTTTCTCAGATGTTATTAACATCTTCATGATATGTCTGATCATAATGCATAAGTGCAGAGTTTCTTGATTAGATCTTCAGATGAACACAATTTGAGTAATCAGACATATCTAGCAAGAAGTCTTGTTTCGATTTTGCATGTGATGAATATACATATGACAATAAATGCAAATACAATCATGAATCAATCTTCAAAGAATCATCAAGATTCTGCTCATTTTATTTGACATTTAATGAGTGCTATAGAGAAAAGCAATGTAAATTCTTGCATGAAATGAGCATGAGAAAAAATGATATCAATGCACTATCACAGACTATTTCTAGATCTCGAGAACGATTCAAAATTAAGTCTAGCTTTCGCGAATGAACTTATCTCATATCAAAATGCAATATTTATTCGCGATTTCTAGTAATAGATACTGAGAGATTCTTCAAAATGAAATGAAATCTCATAAATCAAGAACATATTGAAACACGTCAGCAAATCATCACGAAGCTGACAATGAAAAAGAAGATTACGATTATCAAGATTCTGATAGATCTGATGATTGATTGCTCAATTTCAGAAATGATGATTCATATTTTCAAAAAGAAAACTCTTTCATTCTTTCAAATCATTTTTCACTTGAATGTTCTGTCATTTCTGATTTTGAAGATTTCACTCAATATCATCTGCACATTTCTCTTTGACTTGAATGATCATCATGCAATCAATCTTTTCAAAGTCACAGCAATTGCTTTCACTGCTTTTGCTTTAAAAGAATCTTTCAAAGATGATGAGTTATCTTCAATTGTGTTGACAATGAGTTTGATCATGCTGCAGCGAATCATGAACTTGAATCAAAGCACTCAGATCATCGCGAATTTCACGTTGATTATGAACATTATCTCAATCTGTATTTCAAAACAATTGTCTCTGTATGTTGTGCAACGAAGTCTTGTCAGAATTCAACATCGTCTTAATCTTGATACTTCGATGACATCATTTGAAAATCAATCAAACAAGCTACAGAATCATCGAGCTGTCTTTAAGTTGAATCAGAATCTGCTCAACATGTTATTTGAACAGAGCTCACGACATGATAATGATTATAAGAACATTCGCGACATTAAGATTCTGTCAATCGCTGAGAAGATTTAGTCTCATCGACTAGAGTATCTATCTTCAAATGATTTCATCAGAAATCATCTTTTCAATCTGAAAGATTTACTCGACAGACAATTTCAACTTCTTCAAGATACAATTGATCAACTCAGAGATGTGATTCATTTAGAACTTGAAAGACTCAATCATTTTTCAACTGTTCAATCAAAATCAAACAATGACGCTTGAAACATCACTTATCATAAAGTTCATCTGCTTCGATTGACATTCAACAGAAGAAAAGATCTTCAGATTGTAGCAGAGTTCAAACAGTCTTCTGCACTTCGTAAAAAGAGTGCTGCACAGCGAGAGAAATGATGAAAAAGCAGCAAACAGCTACAAATTAATGCATTGCTCTGTCTTGTCTCTTCTACAGATAACATCATCTTCTTCTCTGTATGTGATTCAGTTTCAACGTCTTCGCTCAAGAAGTGAAATAATACAGAAGAAGAACTTGCAACTTCTTTGATCAATCTTAATACAGATTCTGAAAGAGCAATCAAACATTCAAGTCTTTTTAAGCACGCAGATCGAGCAACTGTGATGCTTAGCATGCTGAAAGACAATATGAAAGACATCATCTGAATCAATGATCATCTTGAAAAGACTGACAATTTAAGACAATCTCTTGTTGAGTTTTTCGAAATTCTGTTGTCTTCTTTTCGATCAACGCTGCAGACGCTTCAGCAGATGAGTCGCACTCTCGATCTTTCTTTTTTTGAATTCATTGCTTCAATGACGCAAGGTTTGAGAATTGTGAATATCTCATCTTTCACTTACTCACAAGAATGCAACTTCGTCTTCAGTCTGAATTCTTTGACTGAAGAAGAATTTCTAAAACTTAAGTCTGAAAAGCAGTTTGACTATCAAATGCTACGTAGCAAATTCACACTCAACGACGCGCAGCAGATTTTCACTGTTAATGCTCTGAGTCGCTGTCTTGCGCTCATTCAAGAATCATCAGATATCAAGAAAAGCTATACAAATGTAGCAATCATCAAAACTTTATTGAAAAATTATAAGACAGCTAATCTTGATTCTATTGTTTGCATATGCTATATGAATCATGCACTCGATCAACTTCTTGAACATTTAGTAAAGAACAAAGTTGAGTAGCTGATTCATTTAGATTCGTGATTTAAATTTGAACTTCTTCAAGACTTGAATCTTTGTCATGTTTTTCAGCAAGTTGAGCAGACAAAAATTGAAAATTACAAGATGTGATAACTTCATATAAAATTGAACAGCGAGCTAGCACATATTGAGAAAATTTTACAAGAACTGAAGAATTCAATCTCATGAAGAAACATCAAAGCTTATCTGAAAAGACAAGACTCGTTCAGACACTTCAAACAATTGTTTGAAATGAGATTTGACGAAGATAAATTTCAAACAATGCACAATAAAAAGTACAGTGTTGTTAAAAGCTGACTTAGAGAAGCAGCTTAGCATCTTTGCTCGAATCATCTTGTTACGAAGCTTTCAAACGTCTTTCTTCTGAAGATGTTTATCTTTGAGCGAGAATCAATTCATAAATATTGAGTTCAGCAATGCGCAGCTCAGCTGAATGATCTTCTACTTCACGTTCTCGAATTCTATTGCAATATCAAAGATGAACTCGAAAAGTGCTATCAGAAATTGAATCTTCGATGTCTTTTATGAGCGCACATCATCAACGTCACAATCACAGACTTGACAAGAAATCTAGAGATTTTATAGACGTGTGCGAGCAAAAGTCATGATGTGTGAAGAGACAGATGAGATTTTAAAGATACACACGCTCATCACGCTTTTGTCTTCAGTCAAACATGCTATTCTTATTGAGAATCACGAGCAGCTTTGACTTTAGATCAACAGCTACGAGCTTCAACATGATCATCTCAGAGACGAAAAATTCTCTTTGAACATCTCGTTTTTTGAGCGACTCATTAAATCTCAGCTCGACTACTTGAAAATTTCATTCAGTTCATTGAAGATGCAGCGTTGAATGCATTCATTGATTGCAGAGCTTGTTAGAATCACGCTGTATCTTGAGTTACAAGATTACGCTTCAATGTTAAATTATTTCAAGATTAATGAATTGCAAAAGCGTCTCTTCTGACTCAATCATTAAGAGAAGAAAGACTCATCATCATCAGCTCAAATGATCTCATTCTTGAAGATTAACTCTTTTGAAGTAGAGATGATCATCGCTTTGATTTCTCATCTTGTACGTCAAGAAACTTATGAAAAAAATGATATTGCAACTTTGACTTCATATTTGAGACAGTTGCAGAAGATCAAGCAATGACTAAGATCTTCTTTTAAGATTGTGATTAACGATCGAGATCTTTAGAATTTGAAGATCTTGAGTCTGAAAGATGACAGCTCAAAGATTACAACAGAGAGCGAAATCAATATGCAGAAGACAATCTTACTCAATGCATTAAGAGTCGTGACTGTTGATAATTTTTAAAGAAAAGAAGTGAAAGTGATTGTCATCTCATTGATACGAAGCAACGACAAGAGAAAATGTGAATTTTTAAAAATCTCAAATTGCATCAACGTCTTGTTGAGTCGCGCTCGTCACGATATGTATATCATTGACAATGCTCAGATCGCAAGTTCTGTTCTCATGTGAATCAACATCATCTTCATTCTAAAGAGAGACAAAAATATAAATCAAACTCTGATGCTTTGCTGTTCTTAACACAAGAAGATCTCAATCGAGATATCAAAAGTTGATGATTTTTCTCTTCTTTCGTTGAAGAGTGACTGCGACAAGAAGTGTACTTCAAGACTATGTTGCAAACACGCTTGCATCAATAAGTGTCATGTCGATTCGCTATACAACGTCGTTTGATGTCTTGAGCACTGTCAGAAAATCAAGAGAGACTGTGAGCATTCATGTCTCAGATCATGCGAAGATTCATGCAAGATGAAATGTTCAGTTCAGATTTCAAACATCATCTTGTCTTGTGAACACATACGAAAATAATTGAAGTGTCACAAAGCGCAAGCTTCGAAAATTGTATCATGTTGAATCAAAGTCGAAATTGTCATGTCAAATTACAAGCATCAAGTAAAGATTCGTTGCTGTGATCTTTCACTTCAGAATGATTATTCATGTTCTGTCATGTGTGAAGTCATTCTCATCTGTGAACATGACTGCAAGCACGCTTGTAAAGACTGCAATTCAAAGATCGATAATCAGATCTTTCAAAGAACTCATGATGTTTGTAAGATGCAATGCAGTAGATCATACATGACATGTAATCACGCATGTTTGAGTATCTGTCACGACAACAATTCATGTTCGCTTTGCAATGAATCATGTGAGATTCACTGCAGTCATTTACACTGCAGTAAAAAGTGTCAAGAGTCTTGCATATCATATGTTGAAGACTGCTTTTGATCTTGTTCACATCGTGAAAAATGTCAGATGTCATGCGCGATGTCTTGCAATCTTCTGTCTTACTTGAAACGTTGCTCGAAGATTTTAAGCTGTGATCATCGATGTTCATCTGTCTGTAAGAAGATTTGTTCAGATGTTCAGCATTGTCAGAAGTGCATTGATATATTGATCAAGAAGATGATGATTGATTACATTATGAAATTCAGCTATGCTGAGATTGATCTCGACGAAAGTTCTTGCATTATATCATCATGTGATCACATTCTCATTCTGAAAAGCATGAATGATTACATGAGTATCTCGAATTATTATACTCTCTTTGACAAATCAGATAACGCAGACTTGATTGTAAGATTAAAATCTAGCTTGAAATCATTCTCTATCGTCAAATTAAAGAACTGTTCAATGTGTCACTGCTTTCTTCGAAACATCAATAAATATGATTGCATAGTTCAACGAGCGTGAATTGACAAGACAACAAAAAAGTTTATTGTATGAATAAATATGCAATTTGTTTCTTTGATTGCTAGAATGAAATGAAAAGAGATAGAGCTTCAAAAAGACGAAACGAAGAGTCAAGATTCTACACAGCAATTATCTTTCACGTTAGAACTTCTTTCTCTGAAGTCTATTCAGCTGAAAGAATTTCACGATCAGCAGATTAAGAATATCATCAATTTCACTAGATCAGATGCAAGATTCAAGAGCATCTTGAAGCTTCAAAAAAAGATAAAGCAGTTTCTCAAAAAAGTTGATGAAGTGAAATAATCTTTTCGTCACATTCACGATCTTGTGCAGAATGCACGCAGACATCGCAAAGTGAATACTAAGATTTTCTGCAAATCAAATGTTCTTCAAGTACAAAATCATCTCTTGACAACAGTCTTGCTACTTCAATGCAATTACATCATTCTTCTTGAATTTCTAATCACGAGTCGAGAAAATCTTCACGTCAACTTAATCAGTAACAGAAAAGATTGCAAGACTCTAGTTGAAGAATCTCAGACAAGATCGCAGTCAGTGAACGCGATTGAAGAACTACTGTATTGAGCTCATTTCATTGCTCTTGAACGTGATTGCTTGAAAGCAAAATCAGTCATTTCTGAACTTCTCATTCAGATGAGAGCACATTTTCAAAGAGTCAAAAATGTTTGCACAGCTTATTCTGATCAAATCGCTGACATGTTGACTGAAGTTGAAAATGTGAAGAAGATGCTGCGTGATTTGATCTTCTACGCATTGATGAGTAACGAAGAAAAGACAGTCGTGTACGCAGCGATGTCACATGATTTTCGTGATACAGAACATTGATATTACTGCGCAAATGAACCTTCTTTCACGATTGAAGATTGTGACATGTTGATGCAGACATCTCAATGCTCGCAGTGTAATTCTTCTGTTGATGATCACAATCATCAGACTGTTGAGAGAATTACATGAGCGATGAACTTGAAAACATAATTCAGTGAATTGATGATCAGACGTTAGAATTAGCTGCAGTCTTTATAACTTCGCAACTGACGCATTCTGATATTTTGATCATGAAGATTGTGATGAGATTGTTCTTTGACTTTAGAATGAATTCTTTTGTGTACATATACAAATGAAATATGTTTGAGCATCAAAGACAGATACTAAAAAGTAGAGATGAAATAAAACAACAGATTATTTATAAAAAGCAATTCTATTGTTTGACGTTAAATGCAAAACTTTCATGCAAAGCTAAAGTAACTAACTTGACATAAAATCAACGTCGATGACAAGTAGAGTGTAGAAAGAGAGAATTTTAGAAGACAAAAGTAATTTTCTATCAAGTCTCTTTCTTCTCTTTTTGATGACAGAACGATCGCTGCGAAGATTTTATTCAGACGATTCTCGACTGAAAGACTCAACAACATTTCGTAGTGAAAGAAACACATCGAGAAACTGAACATGAAGATTAATCTGATGCATCTTGACGATATGATGCTTGAAAGTCATCACACTTGACAGAGTTAGACTGTTTATCTTACACGTTAAATGTTTGCAATTGATCTCATCATTAGATGCATACTTTCGTAGATGCATCTTCTGAACATGTTTCATCATCTTATTGAGTTTGCAGTACTCGAATGTTTGATTCTCATAGAATTTGCATTTCTCATCAAGACAGAATGAGAATTGAATTGATCTGCAGATTAAGAGAAAGTAATCTGTCGTGTTCTCTTCAGAATTCATCAGTTTCTTTGATTTGAAAGTAGATCTTAATCTATCTTGACGCTGACTTTCTTGTTGACGACACAATGCTGCTCTGACTTTGATGATCTTGATGCTTCGAACGTGCTTCTTATGATCTGTCAGATTGATCACAGATTCGCAGATTAATCGAATCACGACATCTCACTTCGAAATATTGTATTTGAGAGATCTCGTCAGTTCGATGTCTTTGACAGACGCTGAGATAGCGATGTCAGCAAACTGAGCTTCGAGCGTATCTGTATCGACGTTTCTAAAATGTTGCTTTCGAACTTTGTCAATCATTCTACTTCAATGATTTGTTTTTTCATGATGCAAGACAGCATCGACATCTTTCTTCTTCTTTACTCATGAATTCTTTCGTGAAGCATGTTTCATGAGCTCATACTTGATTCTGATTTTGACGATGAGTCTCTTGCTTTTGCTGCTAAGATGAATCACTTGCTTGCTATTAGCAAGCTTTTTCGAAAGCTCGTCGAACAATTCGATCAAGACGCTAAAGTCAACAGTTAATGTCATCAATCTGACTAGCTTTTGTACAATCTTGTTGAAAGAACGATCTAAAAAGACAGTCTGCGTGTTGAATTGAATCTTTCGATCAAGATAGTAACGAACTGCATTCAATTGATGATCGAAGATTTGATCTCTTACAAAAGAAAATGTCTTATCTGTGTCAATCATTTGACATCAGCATTGACGTCTGCATATGAGAATAGAAGAAAGAAGTAAATGAGAAGAAGACGACTTACTATTGATGACATTGACTAAGTCACGTTGAGCAACATACTGAGTAAAGAAATGCTTCAGACTCGATTTTAAGTCAAGTCGTTTTAAGTAATGAAGTCATGTACTAGAATGCAAAGATTTCGTCTTCGATGTGCGATATTCATTCGCGACGCGCTCAGACTCACGAAAGACTGATTGATTCAAAGCATTGACTTTAATTTTCAGCGTGAGAGACTTCTTGACAGCTGATGACTTGACTTGAAATATGTAGCTGACATTTCTCGTCGACTCGATCACAAAGACATCATCATGAAGTATCATGAAAAGTAAATGATCGACGAGACAGAGAAGCGAATTTTTCTCTCTTTCGATGACAAATGTTTTTCTAGTAGATAAGAGATTATTATAATATATTGAACGTAGATATCTGCACTGCTTACTCTCGAGAGCGATTGTCTTCTTTCTTGATATAAATGAGCATGATCTTGATAAAAAGAATGTTGAGCTTCTCTGAGATTGAATTGAGAACAATAATAAAAGTGATATGTCTTCAAAGCAAAGATTTAGTTTTCTCAAGACTTGCATCGAAATTATTGTCGATGTCATCATCGCTTTCACTATCATAGTCTGTGCTGTTATCATCATCATCATCACTATCAGCGTTCAAATTCGAATTGACGAGAGTTGCTTACTCTTCGTCTCAGTCACTGTTCATTGCAACATCTGCGTTTGAATCGCTAGTTTCTTGTTTATCGTTGCTAGCACTGAGATCGCTATGAATCTTGACACATTCATCAAACTTGATTATATTTTCATCGTCTTCAAGTTTTAGTCTTGTGTCGAACATTGAGATCAATCTGCAGTCAAAGTACGCAGTCATGAGCAGACTCGTGAAAACTTGATTTCGTTGCTGCTCATTTGAAAAGATCGAATCATCATGAACTTAATGATAAAAGAGTACATAATATAAATCATCAACGCTTATGATTGTCTTTCTCTTTGAGAGTCTGCGAAGCTTGTATTTATTCACAAGCATTTTCTTGTACTGTTAATGACTCAAGATCAGCTTAGATCTGCTTTATATCTTGAGCTGAAATGTTGTCACTTACGTTGATTAAATCTCTTCTGATGCTGTCATTTAGCGAACGATTAATGTGATAAAAAATGTGCATGTTCAACATTCGTTAGTAGTTATTGAGACTTTCGCTGACTCTCACTCTCGAGTAGCGATCTAATGTTCATCGCAAGAATGTCTTCAAATTCTTGACTTGTGCATTTAAGAAAAAGCTTTCGAGATTCTGTTCAATCTTCTGACAAAATCTGATTGCAAATCAATTAAGTTCAGAACTTTACTTTGATCGAGAGTACAGTAAACAACTGATTTGTTTCATTTCTTTAAAAGTGATTTCTTGCTCTTCTTTGTATTATCAGCGTGCTTCGATTCTGTTCGATCTTTTGCTGTCAGCTCTTGACAAAGATTCTGATAGTAACTTGACGACTGCTTGTCAGTGTTTTGACGTGTGCGCGTAGTTTTGTCAACGAGCATGATTCTTAGCTGCTGTTATGAAGAGCGAGCACAGCGTTGCGATCGAGATTAGAGAATAAAAGAGACTCTGAGCTGTAAAAGCTTGACGATATAAGAAACGATGACAGTACTCAAGACATATGACGAAAATACAGTTCTGCTTTATCAGTGAAGCGAGATAAAGAGCAAGAAGAGCATCATCAAAGAGTGTCATGTCAATATTTATGTTGACTGCTCACACTGAAATTCTTCAAATAAGTTAAGTCAGAAATGAAGCACAATTCTGAACAGTGAATCTCGAACTTTCAGATTCTTGTTTCGTCGCTGCGATTGCTTGATTCTCTCTGTCTTCTCAGTTCTCAATGTTTTGACAGCATAAAGCGACTTCAACATCTATCAAATCTGAACGTCAGAACATCAAAAGATAGATACTATCTGTTAATTCATCATGATAATTGTTTTTTCTTTTAAGTGAGTTCATTCTTGATCTTAATAAATGTCTTTGTTTATCTTGATAAATGATGATGTGTACTCATGATTTCATCATAGAAGCTCTTGATAAAAATCTTCAAATCTTTGTGAGAAAAAAAGAAAAAAAGAAACTTTCAATTGAATAATGATTTATCTTTGATTATAATGCATGTAAATGACATTATACATAGTACATGTGATGTGTAGTTGATGTAGATAACAGCATCAATCATATGTGAATGATGTATAAACATTGTTTATCTTTTGATTAAATTATGTTGTTAAAATGATAAAGCATAAACAAGAATAAATAATGATCATTGCTTTGTTTATCATTCTTTCAGTTTCTCTTAATCTTCATCTTCTTTTCATCTCATCTTCATTCTGTATTAAAGTTCTTTTTCACAACTTAATAAAGAATTGCTTGTACAGATAATTACATTAGTATTTACTTGAAAAACTTTGTTTCAAGTATTGAAATGATGCATGCTCAATTTTCAACAATTTCAAAGATGTAAAAGATCAGCAAAGCTGATGACAAAGCTGATAACATAAGCAAAGTATGCAATGCTTATTCTAAATTTCTTTGATCAAGACTGCAATTTAACAATCATAAATTATTGCAAAAAAGTTTACTTCTCAACATTTTTATGATCATGTGATGTTGTTTTCTGTTTTAAAATTCATTACATTTATTAATTTTGATGATGATTTGAACATCTTTAATGAAAAGATAAGCAACGAAATAAGTTTTGACACTCTCTTAGCATCAAAGTTTCTACTTAACTCATCTCAAACTTCTAGCAATAAAAGAACAGTAAATCACATACTTAATGTTTAAATGTCATTATTGATTCTTTTCAGCTTTCAGTCATGAAAATTAGTGAAAAAAGTGTTGATGCTTCTGAAATATCAAACAGAATAATGTGCATAAAATGTGCATGTAGATTTCATAATGAAGAAACAATGCAAAGTTGCAATGTTGAGTTTCATGAAGAAATAATGTATTGATGCTGCGTCTGATGCATAAAGAAAGATGTCACATGCATTATAATAAGTAAACTTATTCAATGCATTCATTAAACACTTATGTTTGAATTCTTAAATTTCAAACATATGTATTTAAACATTAAATGAGTCTTTTTGACTTAAAACAGTATTCAAGACTGCATCAGAAGATGATGATGTAATCATTATTGCAATCTTTACAATCAATCAGATGAAACTGAAAAAGAAGTTTATGATCATAACATATGTGAAAGATCATTTAAATAACATATGCAAGTCTGAATTATTTGATGTACAGAAGCTGCAGCTGAAAGAAGCAATGACAGTTAATGATATTACTTGCAATGCATTTGATGCATTTCACTATTCTATATATTCTATCATGTTTCAATATCATTTGATCACAGTTTTATAACTGACATGATATATTTATAAATGAATCTGCTTGCTCTTAATTTGCTCATCTTACGTCTCAATATAAATTTGAAGATAAATAAGAATGAATCTGTAATTTCATCTTCAATGAGAAATAATTAATGAAGTGATGATCTTGTGATGATTTCGTGATGATTGTGCTTTTATGTCAAATATCTTTGAACCTCTTTGCGCTTTTTCTTCTGTCTATGTTTTTTTCTTTTGTTTGAGTGTTAATATCTTTACATAATCATTTCATTAAAGTTTAAAGAGCGAAAATCATCATAATACAGTAATTCTCTTTCTTTCTAATCATGAATTTATGCTTGAAAGTGAGTGATTATACTTTTCGCTCAAGTTTCAGCTTCATTTCAAAAGCTTTTTTAAGCTTTGAAACTTCTTTCATATTTTCACTTGATATTCATTGATTATATTTCATGAAATACTCTTTTCATTGTATCTTATAATATAAAATTTTCTTTCTTTTTCACTTCTGTAGAATCTTTTCTACTTTTCATTCTTGCTCATCATCAATAAGCTTAAAAGTGAAATACTTGAGTATAAAATCATCATTTAGTCTACGATTATATGACTTTAAGAAAAATACATGAAAGACAGAATGAATTTTATAAATGATTGAAAGATTAAGATGATACGTCTGCTTATTTATCAATTCTTGTATATGAAAGAACTTTAACATCTTATTTAATAACTTCTTACTCAACTTCTTCTGCTTCAGATTTTTTGCTGATAGCATAATTAAATCATTAACATTAAAGAACTTAAACTTATGTTTTCAATTATAGTACTTTGTCTGAGCATCAATCAAATTTTATCATCATTGCATTAATGTGTTTTGCATGTCTTGCATAAACTGATCATTGAGTCGAGTTTTGATATCAATGTTCTGACTTGACTCAAGTACTTGATATTAATCTTCTGATTCAACTTGAATACTTGATTTCAACATTCTGACTCAATTTGATATTGATTTTGAATCAATACTTGATTTAAGTTTTTAACTCAACTTGTTAAGAAATTGAAAATGACGTCAAGAGAGTTAAATATAGAAATTTTCCCGGTTTTTCGCCTTTGCATTATCTTTTTGATAGAAAGTCATAAAGAAGAACATGAAGAGAAACATGAAGAAAAACATGAAGAGAAACATGAAGAGAAACATGAAGAAAAACATGAAGATTGTTTGATAGAAAGCTTTGATAGAAAGTTATGATAGAAAGCTATGATAAAGAATTATGACGGGAAACTATGAAGACTGTTTGATAGAGAGTCATAAAGAAAAGTCATGAAGAAGAATCATGAAGAAAAGTCATGAAGAGAAGTCATGAAGAAAAGCTATGATAGAAAAACATGAAGATTATTTGATAGAAAGTCATGATAGAAAGTCATAATAAAATATTTATCTATCTATCTTTATGTCTTGATGAATTGAGTCGAGAATTTTGAGTTGATACTCAATTTCAATTCTCTGACTCAATTCAAATACTTAAGTTGAACATCTTGACTCAACTTGAATACTTAGATCAAGAATTCTGACTTGAATTGAGTCTTAATGAGTCAAGAACTTGACTTGATCTTAATGACTTGACTCGACGTGATCAGTTTAATCTTGCAGCATTTCAATGTGTTTTTTTGCTGCTGACACTTCTTCTTTCATAACATTATTCTCAATGTGTATGTCAAAGATTAATTCATAATCATACATGATTTTAAAAAGATTACAGCTCAATGAAGCATGCTTCATCTGATGATACATAAACTTGACTATGAATAAAAGCGTAACTCAGTCATTTTGCTCTTTGAAATAATACACTCTTAAATAATATTTCAGCATTTAATTTTATCATTCTGTTTAATTATCTGTTTGCAAATGAAAAATGATGCTTAGTCATTGTTTCATCTTCATGTGAAAACAAATTTTTGATCAGAATGAATTGATAAATAAATTATCTTTATTGATGATTATATCATTTGAAATTTCATATCTTAAAGCAATCTTCTCAAAGAACAACTCTGCTAACTCTACAACAGTCAAAATTTTCTTCATAAACAGATAATGCATCATCTTTGTATAATGATCAACTATCACAAGAATTGAGTCATACATAACTTTTTTTCATTTACTAGATGACAGATCTGTTATGAAATTCATAGTGATTTCTTTTCAGAAATTTGTAAATCATGATAATGATTTCAACTCATCATATGATAAATGATGTTTCATCTTTACTCTTTAACAAATGTCACAAGTATTTATATATTTTTTAACATTTTTGATCATACTTTTTCAGTAATATTTGCAATTTAACAGCTTGTTAATCTTGTCAACATCAAAATGTCTTTTTAAAGAATCATCATGATGACGTTTCAATAACTCTTCTTTGACAGAAAGATCTTTTGAAACATATAATGATTTGTTGTACTTTATCATTTCTTGATTATTTAATGTTCAAGCTTCAACATTATTTTTTTGTATATTCATCATTTCATCTGCTTTTAACTTTACAGTAAATTCATTTTCTTGCTGTAAGATCTTGATGAGCTTGACTATGAATTTACTATTAAAGTTGTATATCATTTTATGAATTATTAATACTCTGATAATTGCATGTAAAATGAGTTGTTTGCAATTAATAATTTCAGTAACAGAATTAAGCTGTTTCTCAATTATGTTGTGATCTTTATAAGTTGATGTTTTAACATCTGTTTTTTTCAAAGTTGTTGATTTGAGTTGAGAAATTTTATTTCTTGAGAAATGTACTTCATTTAAATGCATTTTTCACACTGTTAAAATCATAATTTTCAGCAGCATACTTCTGACATGCATTGTTGAACATATATTCATGTTTTTATTGAACTCAATCTCATTGCAAAGAATACGAACAAGAGTAACAGCGACCTATCGAAGCATATGATATATCAAATCGATTGACAAGTTATAGAGCACAATTGTACGATCAAAACAAGCTCTTATTCGACTCAATAGCTTCACAGATAACTGCATCGCAAGTCAAAAATCGAAAATTGAAATTTTTCGCGCTCACGCAGGTCAAAATCGGCGGCGAAACGAGAGTTCATCAACGCAGAAGAAAGAATTATCAATTCAGATAGTAATTTGATTGACAAATCGAAGAGCAAACTTACACGAAAAGAACAAGTCATCAATCGACTTCAAAACAGCACAGAAGACTGCGTACTGACGCAAAAATCGAAATCGAACTCTTTTGCGCTTGAAGATCGCACAGAGAACAACGTTGTTTCAGAGAAGTACAGCATTTCTTATCAAATCACTATCTGTTTTATCTTTTCTTGATGTGCAAGACAATAAGTCGAGATCAGTCGTTACTATTCTGAGCGAGATAAAGCAACTACTTCGATACATGAAATATAAAGCAATTGCGTCAAGCATTTTCTATCAAAAAGAGTAACCTAGATTCTTGCAGACTAGATTTATATCATTTTCATCTGACATAAGTTGATAATAGAAAATGATCTATTGCAGGTTTCGAGATAAAAATTAAGAAATCTCTACACTAAAGTTACTGTCTACGTGAAACGCTCTGAGTAAGAGATTAAAGAAATATTTAAGTGATGTCAAGTGAATTTTCTAGAAGTTCGAAGCTTGAAACTCGAAAAAACTCTCTATAAAAAGAAATATAAAGAGTCGCTTCATGCGCTCTTCTTTCTTTCATTTCGCAGACATTAACGCGAAACTCAGCGAAAGCAATAACTCAACGTCAGAATTCAAAACATCAACGATAGAATTCAAAAAGTCAACATTAGAGATTGAAACAAATCTATGAGATGAACTTAGCATGAGTTCATCAACAAGCAGATCAACAACGAGATTTATCTGTATGAGATGCTGACTACGAATCTTCTGCAAGCTATGCTTGTCAGAAGAGTTGAACAATCTCATCAACATCGACAGAGCAGTAACAGCGCTTTATTCACGCGTTGAGCTCACACACAGTCGAAAAGCGAAGCAATGACAACGCGATCGTTAGCGCGTTGAAGCTCGCACATACACAGAATGACAGCAACGTCTTTGCATACATGCTGCAGCTCATATACGACATATACACATATATTGCGAAGGCACGACTCAGCTTTTGCACACATACAGACAGACGTGATGCAGTAAATCGATCGATTTTTCGCGTTTTCAGATCGATTTACACGCAGCGCAATCACACACAGAGCAGTAACAGCGCTTTATTCACACGTTGAGCTCATATATGACATACACACATATACTGCGAAGACACAATTCAGCTTTTGTGCATCTACACGTCTGCATAATGCAGTAAATCAATCGATTTTTCGCTTTATCAGATCGAATTACATGCATCGCAAGCACATACACTGCAAAGACACGACACAGTCTTTGCTCATATACACAGAACGACAGCAACGTCTTTGCGCACGCGCTGCAACTAATATACAACATTCACACAGTCATTGCAAAGGCACGACTCAGCTTTTGCGCACATACACATCTGTTCGACGCAGTAAATCGATCAATTTCGATTTTCTGATCGATTTACATGCGTCGCAAATACATAGATCAAAGCT
>JAABVA010001580.1_pt1 | contig 24103 bp, 17 predicted proteins | sample 5560331 | NCBI WGS metagenome assembly JAABVA01 (sample SAMN12812661, study PRJNA571458) | rock metagenome | isolation source: Antarctica rocks | place: Antarctica: Victoria Land, Mt New Zealand sud | collected 2016-01-07
CGGAGAGAAAGCGGCGAGTCGGCCGATAAGGGGCGCCTTGCCCCAAACAGGACGGCCAAACCCAAAGGGACCGACGCCAAACCCGAAGCCGGAAAGGGCGGGCATTTCACCGAGACGAAAATTATTATTAAAGAAACAATGACATTTCAGTTCAAGCAACAATTTAAATCATACTATGAAATATTTATTAACTTCATGATTTATTCAGTTTTATTATTTTAAACAGAAACTTTCAATTTATATTAACAATATAACAAAGTCTTTGTAAATAACTAACAATTATCATTAATTTATCAACAGTTTATCATTCTGAAATCAATGATTAATTAAAATGAGTTAATTAAAATGTTGAACATGAATTAAGAATTTACTGTAATTATATGCAGAATAATTGAACAAAATAACTTTCAATGATGAAGTTTAGTGAAAATTTCAATATATTCTTCATCATTTTGATGATTTCATTCTACTTTAATAAGAATTTTCACTCATAATCAGATTTTAGCGATTAAATGTACTAAATTTCAGTGTTTTCATTTTGTTGATACTGACTAAACTGTAAGAAGAATACTTCGCAATAATATGAAAGACTGCATGATACTGCTTATGACAAAAGTAAATGTGCTTATGTTGAAAATCCTTGTTGAGAAAGAGATTAGCTTGAAATGCTTTGATTGTGAAAAACTTTGAAATAAACTGATCGCGTCAAGTCGAGTACTTGAGTTCGAGTCAAGTATTCAACTCAAAAAGTATCAAGTCGAGTTGAAATTTTTTTGAAAAAGTGTCAAGTCAAATTGAGAAGTTGAACTCAAGAACTTGAGTTGAGTTAAAAAACTTGACTTGACAACTCAACTCAACAACTCGACTTGATTCAACAAGATATTCAATAGATGTAAATAGTTTGATTGAACAGTTTTCATCATGAAAACTTCATGATTTTCATCATGACTTTCTATCAAACACTCTTCATGATAATGCAAAAAAATAATGCACTATGAATTTATAAAATTATAAGTTATAATTAGAACTTAGAAAGTAAGATAAGCGCTGTTCGCTAGTTAAACAGCTCTATTATTTTCTTTTCACTTTCATTATTCTCTTTCTTCTCACTTTTGATTATCTCATATTTATCATGTTGTAATTTCTTCTCATTCTTTTTTGCTTCATAGCATATCTCTGCATTATCGTTTTTTACTATGATGAGATCATTCAAATAAGAATTTATTGCATGTATTGAATTCTGAATTTCTCATTCTTTGACAGTTGAAAGAATGATGAATTTTGTTGTAAAATTCTAAAAAGCTGTCATAGAATTAATATCATCAGTCTGCTTTAACTTCTTCAGATCATTATAATGAAGAATTCTTTGTTGAATTAAGTAAACTATAAAGATCATAAATTTTAATATTTCTTTGCTTACGTTCAGCTCATCTGTTATCTTCTAAAATTGATATTAGTTTCTACAACTGAAAGATAATGCATATAAATAATGCATATTTTCGTTGCTTTCAAAGCAATTTTCTCTGCAGTAGTATTTGCATTTTGTGTTGCAGTAATATTTGCATCTTGTGTTGCAGCAATTATATCAAAAAGCTTTATCATTTCAATGATAATCTCAGCATTCACTTTGCGTCTGATTTTCAATTCAAAACATTCAACTATAAATAAATCAGCACTTTATTTAGTATTGAATTACTGAGATGCATTATCATGAATATCTTTGTTCTTTTGCTCTTGTTTTATCTCGTCTCTTACATTGTTTTTCATCACTGCTTTGTCGATCTTATTCACTTCTTTTCAAACATTAAATTGTCTTAGTTTGTGTAATCATTTGAATATGATTACATGATCATTGTTCTGTCACTTATAATGTTCTTTGATTTCATTGAATCAATTTTCATTATGATTTTGACTTATAATAAACTTTGAGTTTACAAATAGAATAAACGTTATCTGTTAGAATCAGCATTGTTCTCTTGATAATGCATTTGAGTAATGCAACAGTATTGATGAAATTTAAGTAGTTTAATAAAATATGAATTTGTAGAGAATTTGAGAAAGTAAAAGATATAACATTAAGTGAGATGAATTAATTTTCACAAAGAATTATTTCTGAACTGTTGAACAGAGTGAAAAGTATCTGTTAAAGTCAACATTGTTCTCTTGATGATGCATTTGAGTAATGCAATAGTATCAATGAAATTTGAATGATTGAAAAGAATTTGAACAGATAGAGAATTTTGAAAAGTAAGAGATAGATTAATAGTTCATCAAGTAAGATGAATTAATTTTCACAAAGAATTATTTCTGAATTGTTGAACAAAGTGAAAAGTATCTGTTAAAGTCAGTATTGTTCTTTTGATGATGTGTTTGAATAATACAATAGTATCAATGAAATTTGAGTAGTTCAATAAAATATGAACAGATAGAGAATTTTGAAAAGTAAGAAAAAAACTCATCAAGTGAGATGAATTTGAATGTAACAAGAAAAATTTAATTATTATTCTTAACACTTATTCAATATTTTCTTCAATTTCTTTTCTGATTTTTCAATCACTTCTTTTATTATATTTTCTTAAATTGTTTTAGTAATCAACGCTTTAATAAATAATACTTTTGAAGATAATACTTTCAAAAATCAAGTTTACATAAATTAAATCAATCATTCTTGATAAACAATGACATGCAGCAAGCATGTTATCAATAATGCATACTGATAATGCAATATGACTTGTTTATTGCTGACAAGTTCATTTTTAGCATGTGCATCAGCACGTAAGACGTCTAAGAACTTGATACATTCAACTGATCATTATGCTATCAAAGAAACTTCAGTCTTTAAATCTACTATTATTATTAAAAAGATAATGCACATGAATAATGCATTATCTACTGACATACTAATGCTTTGCAACAGAAAAGATGCTACAAATCAGACATTGTTATGTTACGCGAAATTTGAAAATATCAGAAGATTGCAGAAAATCTCATTTTCAAAATGATCTTCGAAAGACTGATTAAAGAGATTATACATAATTATGCTTAAACAAACATGCTACAATATGATTTTTGCATTTAATGCTTTGTCTTGAGTGCTCTTCAAGAAGTCATTGAAAACTTTATGTGCTTCTTTATGAAAAGTAAGTGCATTACTCTTTTGCATTATCACTTTTGTTGTAGAATTTTCATTGACATTTTGCTCTATGCAGACATCAACTTGATGACAATTCATGTCAAACACGTCATCATTTAAGATAGAAATATGAAATTTATGAAGAATTTCATGATGAATCTTGATGTCATGTTTTTCAAGACAAACTAGAAAATGTCTGTCTTCATCAATTAAATAAACAGTGTAATTCTTAAAATCACATTCACATTACTTTTGTGCATTATTCTTGTGCATTGACTCAATTGTACTTCTAATAAGTACTTACTTTAAATGTAAGACTTTTAATAAATGAAATGATATTGCAAATTTATGAATAAATCTGCGTCAGAATAGTTTTCAAAGATACTCAAAATGAATCAACAGACTCATTGATCTCTTGATCATCATTCTTCTCTCTGCAATAAATATTTCAGAGCTCAGTAATAGTCTTGTTTGAATTCAAATTCATAGTTCAATTGTAATATTTCATCAGCATTATTTATTTCATCGTTTTTGAACTCATCTGTGATCAATTTCATTAACATACTCTTTTAGCAAGATTGAAAGTTCACTCAATATTTATCAAGAATATTGAGCATGAAAAAACATCTTTAATCATTTGCGTCAATCTAGAAAAATTTGAAGCATTGTTTTTTCAAAATTGTCATGTCAAACATTTCTCATTTATAACATCAGTGCAAAAATATTGATCATCTTCGTCTTGAAAAGAATGAGCACGTTGAGATTGTTGAAGCAATGATCTTTTAACAGTTGCAACAAACTACAAGATCATTAGTAAATGATCAAATGCATTATCATAATACATTATTTTATCAGCATCACTTTTTGCTCTTTGTGCTTCTGCTCTCAAATTAACAGCTGAATCTTCATAATAACAATGAAAATACTCTTTGAACTCTGTCTTGTACTTGATCTCGTAGTGAACAGACTTTTCATCATGATCTGTATCTTCATTGTCTTTGTCATCTCAAGTCTTGTAATGATCTAGCTTCATTGTAGAATTCAAAATATTTGCAAGATTATATATTGTTTCATTGTTGTCTTCAATCTTGACATAATACTTTGCAAGTTTGATTAAGACTTTTTTGCAAGTCTTTACTATAACAGCACTTGATGAGCAAGTACTTCTTCTTATATTCTTTTCAATCTGCTCAAGATGATTGAAAAGTGCATCAAATATTTGAAATTTCAAGTGAATATTTACATTAATTGTTCATGACATTATCAAAGTGCATTCATAAAAGAAATTTAATAAATTGTTAATAAGCAAAATCATGAATTATTTACTTTCATTAAGTTTGATTCTTGTGATCTTGAAATCTTTGCAGTATTTCTCTGTTCAAAGATCAACAAATTTGCATAGTTAATATGCTTGATGAAGCATCAAGTACATAAAGTTTCAATGAATGCAAATATTTTGTATCAGTTTTCTAAATCTTTTGTCATTCTGCTCTTGAAAAGCTCTGAAGTGAATCAATCGCTGAAAAGAGTTGTTGACAGCTATCATCAGAGCACAAATCTAATTTCATGATTAATAAATGTATTACTTTTTTGCATTATCATTCAAAGCAATATCTTTTTGATCACAACAGATAATTCTTTGCTTGTTTCAATATCTTGCATTTGCTCATTCTTTAATTAAGCAATAACATTATCAACTATTGTCTTTGATTCAAGAGCTTGAATAAAATCTTGAGTCATAAGATTGATGATGTGAGTCAAGCAATTAATGAAATTTTGTGTTTTGTCTCATTGAAACTCGCAACAACTTATGATCTTTTCAAGTTTCTCTTTCAAGATACTATTATTGCTTGCATTATTAATAACAATCTCAAAAAGCTTGTTTTTAATAACGTAGTTCTTCAGAATTTTCATTAGCTTCATCATCAATTGACGTTCAATATGCTCAATATTAAAAGATGTAAATTCAATAAAATGTTCACGAAACTGAAATTTGACATCAACTCAGTATATCAACATTCTCAAGTACGCTACTCTTTGAGAACTAGATCATGCATTCAAAGCAATAGAAACACGTTGTGACTCTGTAAGATTCAATCTGATCTTATCACAAATCTTCTTATAGTATGAGAGAATCATGATTATCATCTTTGTGCAATGTGCAATCTGCAGATCTGAACGAAGCATTTGTAGCAGCTTTCAAAATTGCTCATTATCAACAATTCAAAAAAGTAAATTCAAGTCAACAAAAATCTTGCATAATTGATTTTCTCAATTCTTTTAATTGAAAACAAAGATTAACTTGATATGACTTTTCTTCTAATAGTTTATCAATTTTGCATTATCAATTTGCATTATCAGATATGACTTACTCATTCAAAAGTCAGTTCAATCTATAATTATGAGTGTTTGCATTTTCATTCTGTCGCTGTGCAAAAGTCTGATTCAAGATGCTTTTTCATAACAAACGTGTTAAAGCTATCAAAAGCTGTTAAATGATTCATAATTTTATGACAGATTATGCATGAGATTTTAGACAATTCTTCAACAATCGAAGTCAATTGTATAAAGTGATTTCATATATTAAATTACTTATTGTCTTTGACTTTTTTGAATCAGAGCGAATTAACTATCTTTTTTTAAGTCTTGTTTTAAATACTCTCGACAACAAAGATTTGAGATCATCATCATAGAAAAGAGTCATCTGTATTCAAAGTTCATTGAACATACTCACTATTCTCTCTTATCTTGAGCTGTGAGAAATTCTGATGAATTTTGTTCATTGCTTCTTGTTTAATCTTCTTCTTTTCAAAATGATGTGAAGAATTTATAAATCATTAAACTTGACTTGCAAAGTCTTCAGAATGAAGACTATTTGAAAATGAACTATGCAAAATGCTTTCATCAGACAGATTGAAAGTTGTCAACAAACTAGACATTTTATAGAATAGTTTGTATTAACAACAATAGTTGTTAATAGCTTGAAGATAGTATATAAATGATGTAATGAGTAATGCGAAAAGATAATGCAATATATAAATGATGCAATGAGTAATGCGAAAAGATAATGCAAAGAACAAGTGAACATGTTTTATGTTTTTATTCTTAGTGCTTTTGATGTCAAGTTCAAGTTCTTGACGAGTCAAGTTAAGTTGACTCGATTTTTAGTCGAGTCAAGTCACGTTGAATTGAAAATATGAACAACTCGACTTGAATCAAGTTGAAAATGTGAGCAATTCAACTTGATATTGATTTGAGTTAAAAATGTCAACTTGAAACTCAACTTGACAATCAGTCTACTTTGAAATGTAATCAATAATATTAGAAAACAAGAGTGAACTAAAAACATGTGTGAACCTGCTAATAGATTCATTTATTGTTATATTCTCTCATTATCAACTGTAACTTGAAAGAAATAAAAGAATACACAAGTCAATTCAAACATGTTTTGTTGATATCTTTTTGTCTTTCACATTAATGATTTATATTTGCATTGTGATGTTCATTCATCTGTCTCATTAATTGTTATCATTTCTTTGATAGCAAACGTTTATTGAAATGTGTAAATCACTTCTCAATTTGAAAAAGCAGATCTTCAACACAGTTGCTAGTTTTATTTGACTTTTTCGATGATCATGTAGCTAGCAAAGTTGTCAGGAACTGAGCTAGACTAGAGATATTATCAATATAGATGACTGGTATTATTATTACTTTGATAGAATCTAGGTACAAGACAATACATCAGGTAATGTACAAGACGAAAGACAAAGAGCGAAAGAAAAGAACGAGGGTTCGACTTCTATATACATGAACCGGGCAGAATCAAGGCTAGACAGTAGTTCTATTGACTTAAGATTGCAGAAGTTCGCGCACACGGCTGAGATGATCGAAACAGGATTGCTGAGGCTAGATTAAGATGACGATGGCTAGGTTGGTGGCTTGGTTCATTGAACTGCGGAACAGGTTCAATGAATCGAGGTTACCTAAGGTATCGACGATCTATGTTCTAAACCGGGTTGGTGACCTGGCACCATGACAAAAGTCATCAGATCAATCAGATCTTTCTTTCTAGATCACTTTGAACATCACTATCATTCTGAAAAGTTTGACGAATTCACTACGAGCTCATTTGATCGACTGAACGACATGACATGCGTTTGCATGATAAAAGTGATGTGAGCACTTTCAGCTTCATTCGCATTCAAATCAGATGACACATCGTCAACTTGAGTTTGCAAAGCATCAAAATCATTGTCAAAATAGACATCAGAACTTTCAGATCTGAATTCACATTTGTGTTTCGCTGATGACTGTCGATCTGAGATATCTTCAGCATTTCGCATACTATCATGATGATTCTTTGCAAGGTTTTGAGCATAGATCTGTATAGACTTCTGCTGCACTAATGAATTTTGTTGTGAAAAAGACATGAACTGTGAGTCGAAAAAATTGCCGGATTGAATGCCGTTGTTCATTCAAAGTTGGTTCGCTTGCTGAACTGTCGTATTTGACATCACCTGCTGCTGCCCTATTATTGTCTGTGAAGCCGGCGCGGAAAACGAGGGAGAACTAGCAAATGAAGACGAGGGACCCTTGTAATAAGGGTTTTATGGGTTTTGAGCCATCAGCAGATGTTTCTTTCTCTGCTGCTCGAGGAGCATCAACTGCATCTGATAATCTTGCACCGCATGATTTCGGCCTCCTAGGTTTGGGGCTCCGTTGATGAAGGCGAGTGTGGATTCGCATTGCTGGTTATTGGCAATGCAGAGGTCGCATGGCGTCTGGCCTTGGGCCTTTCTCTTGCACTCCATGTTTGTTTCACGGCAGATATCGCATGCCTGGCGAACATGTCAGCTAGATGATAACCACGAGAGAGTGTACTTTGTGTGTACTTCAGTCCTCTTGTCCCACTCAGCCCTTCTTGCTGCATCCGCCACTTGATTACTTTCCAGCTCCCAGTCAATCCTTGCCTCGTTTATAGCCCCTTCGTCTTCAACATTGGCCTCTTCATCCGCATTGCGCCGGACTCGACATCTGCTGATGGACATTCTCGTGTCGCTCTCACGACAGCCCACAATGTCCTTCCAAGTCTGGACAGGGTTTCGAAGATGGCGAAGTCCAGACCTTTCTTGTTCCTGTTCCCATCTATAACGACAACGCGTTTCGATGTCGCTTTGCGCAATAGCTCTTAGGCTGGGCTTGATGTGTGAAAACCCTCCACTAACAACGGGGTAAGGAGTCCGATCAGGCTGTTCACTCGATAGCGAGAGATGCTTGATCTCGCCGGCCTGAATTGTGTCAGCTCCGTGTTCAGTTTGTCGCGACGGACCTTCGAGGCCTACCTGTGCGTCCTTCAAAACACACTCGGCCATCTTCTTCTCTTCGAAAAACCGAGCGAAGAGATCTCTCCATTCAAATGAGAGCTCGCCCTTTTGCTGGTCGATGCTCAGGCCCGGCACCACACAATCATTCAGCCCGCGCCTTATCTGAACCACAAATAAACCGGAGGAGTGTTCGAAGAGTCGCAGTCGACCTCCCGGCTTCGATTTGTCTGCTTCACCCATTCTTCCGAGCCCTGCATTGTCGCGAAGATGCTGGAAGAGTGCACGCCGCCAATTCGCATCACCATGTTCCTGACGCAGAGACATGACTGCTCTCCCTGGGTACTTTGGCATGAAACCATCGAAACTATATTTCAACCGGAAGTCGTAGACTTGGCGTCCAACGTTGGAGTAGTTGGAGTAGCTGAGTTCTATGCGATGGATTTGGCATATTAGTCGTGATTATCAAGGCATAGATCTTCTCCCCCTCAGACTAACTGCACTACCGCCGCGGTCTTATAGTGCAGGGAGCTGGGAAACGAAATCAGGCGAGGAAGCTTGCCACCGTTGCAATTTGTTTGGGAGGCATGCAGTAAAAGTACGGTATTGTCAAGTCATGGGTACAGCCGAAACAGAAAGCGAATCAACTCACGAGTATCAAAATGCAACCAAGTCTTAGGCAGATGTTCGATACGAAAAATCTCTTCGATCTCTTCCCGAAATTGCTTAGAGACATGTCTTACCTCTGTCCAGAGGTATTGTAGGTCGTCCTGGCCCTTACGCTCACGGAGATTGTGCAGAGTGAGGCCCCAGATCTCCGGGGGGAAGTGTGGACGAGATGACATGATGCGCACACTGGACGGTTGAAGGATTGAACAATGGCGTTGAGAGGAACGGGTTTTCTCAAACGAGGCTGAAGAAGCTGACTCATGATGCAAGGGGTGAATCAAGCACTCGGAGTGAGTCGGCCTAAGCTAAAGGGCTGACTGTTACCGTCACGACAGCAACATAGAACATTCATTGAAGACCGGCGCCACTGACTCACCAAGGCTGCAACGATGAAGGAAGCTGAAGAACCTCTTGTACAAGACTGTGAGTAAATTCAGATCCCACTTTTCGAGGCCTGCGCAGCTCACCCCAGGCCGAATGTAAAGCTGAGCTGACATATTCTCTCGTTATTCTACAAGCTACAGTAAGAAACAAAAGTGAATGAAGTCAATTTGTAGATGGTTAGAAGTTGTCATTGCTGAAGATAATTTTAGAGAACTGGTTCCAGCCAACCGGTCAAAAAGGCTGGAATCGCTTGCTAACTAGGCAAACGGCTCCCAATTCTCCATATATAGCTGTCCCGGGACAGTATTTATGAAAAAAAGTTATCAATGAGAAAGAACTGTCTACCAAATTTGGTGTGTAGCTGAGTGATGCGCAATGGAAATCTCAGGTTCCTCGAGGAGGGTGTACATGTAGGCTAGAGGGTGTACGGATAGTGGTACTCTACAGTATTATCATGAACTACGAAACCTCTAATTCTTCAAGTCTTTTGCCGTTGCGGACGCGGCTCGTACACTTACACCCTTCTCTCGATCTTCTTCCCTCTCCACCCTGCCATCCGTCACTGCAACATCTCTCGACATATTCGGCGAGCTCGCTGCCACATACGCCCATATCCCCGCAACCAACAAACCCGAATTATCTCACCTGACCTCTTACGCGTCATGAAACGACCTGATACGCCACTTCTGCCCCGCTTGTGGTGCTCATGTTGCCCTTGTATAAAGAGACAGAAGGAACGTTCACAACGGCAACGGGCGTGTCTGAGAGGACTGGGGGCTTTTAACAAAGGGAGCGGTTGTGGGTTGAAGAAACAAAGGATGGAGGGCTTAGCATGTGGTTGCCGGAGCTGCCAGCGGGCAAAGAACATGATATTGCCAAGGGGGAAAGGCTCGGCTGCCATCAGCGAGAATACGTTTCGGCTCACGGGCGTGGAGAAGCTGGCCAATCGCTCTGGTAGCGGAGAGTCAGGACTCCGGGCTTTATGGTAGCTGTCCCTGCGGTGGGAACCATTTCTACATTACTCATCCTTCAGCGCAACCACCCGGCAACGAGAAGCGGGCCAATTGGTGGCTAGGAAGCTCCGGCAACAAATATGTAGCTGTGCTTGACGCCTGCACGTCCTGCCGCCTGGTAACGGGACTCGAGATCGCAAGCCGGGCCTATGTCCCACGGCACGTCTGCAACTCGGACGGCAGCCCCGTGAATTTATTCACAGATAGAAGTATGAGTACTTCAGCGCATTACGAAAACTCTACGAGCGTTCCTCGCGAATTTTGTGCCAAGTGCGGCGCGAAGGTACTTTATCGGCTCGATAACAGGACTAGAGATGTATTGGATATAGGCGTGGGTCTTTTGAAGGCGAAGGTTGGGGCGAGCGCGAAGGAGTGGTTGGAGTGGAATACTGAGGAAGTAAAATTCGCCGACGATGCGACGGATAAGAAGCTGCCGAAAAGTTTTTTGCTGGGGATGAAAGCCTGGGCGCAGCGAAAGCAGTGAGGACATCTTCTAATAATGTCTGTCTTGCGGTTAAAACCGAAATACTTGATTAGTCGATTCTGACTGTCATGTGGGTACGTGATACGACATCTAAGTCAAAGGGGCCCTGCTAGCTTTGATTAACCTTGACCCTCAACATAAATTGGCCGGATTACCAGAAGCAGAAAGAGGAAGATGTCTTGCTACCACCCTCATCCGTTCAAACGAAGACCATTGTCGAGATTCCTTCAAGAAAAGAAAGTGTTCGGCAAATTCATCGATCAGAACCCAAATAAGTCTTTGCTGTTTGCTCGTCTGCCGGTGCGAACATGAAGATGATTCTATAAAAGCTGAACTCGGACTGGGAGAACAGACATCTCATAGACTAATCATTCCGCGGTAAAGGCAGCTACGCCAACTTCGCGAAAGTGATCAAATTACATCCTGGGGATTGAAGAAATATTAAATGATAAAATTCTACGAACTCCATCATGATTGGTCTGATATCCCTTACCGCACCCCACGAATATCATGTGAGCGATGTCGTTGGGTTGCTGACGTCAATCATGAGCGGTGTAAGATCTTTAGCCAGGTCGAAGAGAGCAGTACTTGATTGCAGATGTCTCAAGTTCTAGGTCAAGTTAAGTAATGATACGACTGGTAGTTTAGGCGGGCTGGAACATTCTGCGAAGGGCCTTAGGTTGGCATCTGTCCGTGCTGCGAACCTTAAGAAGTGACTACTCTTTGTGCGTTAACCAGTCATGACTTTGGGCTGCAGAGGGTTATGAGAATACCTTGGGAACTTCAAGGTCGATTCGATAAATGTGAAGCTCATTTTTTGAGTCTGCTCTCTACGATCTCTCTATTCTAGCTATATTTACAGAATTGCATACCATCAACTATCTCAAGTATAATCAGAAGACAATTGCTAGCCATTCTCAGCTTAAAATTAGCCTAAGTAAAGACTCAACAAGTCTGTTTCCCTTCTAGTGTAGAAAGCAGAAAGAACACAATCAAGGTTGAGCAACGTCGATGCTTGATGTTGTGCCAAAAGACCACCCTGAATGCTTTGCCATAAGAAACACAAGCAAAGAGCATCGTATACACATACAGTCGTTTGAGAACCCTCTTTAGAATTTTGAGTGTCCCCATCGTACTCGTACATCTGCTTTACCACTATCGTGGCATATACCACCGTGAGTGGATATTAGTTCGACCAGTGAATCGGGATATAGCATACATAATACGCAGGGGTGGGACCTTCGTAGCAACATGCGCATACCTCTGTCAAGCTGCAACATTGCACATGGCGATATGATGTTATTCAACCCGCACCAAGACCTAAGGCCACAGACTTCCAGATTTACGGGAATCCCGTGAAGGTTGGAATTCCAACATCTTGCAAAGTTGCAAGGTCCCTCTTTGTCACCCTATTTCTTCTTCTTGCGACAATTACGCAACACCTCATTCGTCATATTCGCTATTCTCGTGTGCCGTCGTAAGATGGCGCTTTACTTATCACAGTCTCATGTTGACTGTTTGTTGAAACGATCATGCTCAGCCTTATGATGCAACAGTCTCTGACCTTCGTATTTGCGAACTCTTCTCCCAAATTGACCCGTGGCGCGCACAGTGTGATGGCTTATATTGAATAATTTTTCAGAGTAGATCGTTGACCTCGAGCTCGGCTTGATGCTGAATGCTTGATGCTTGATTCTGGCTCTTTATTCATGGAGACTGTCGATCTTCAGGTTTGGGGGGCCTGACAATATCAACGATTGTACCATGCGAAGTCGAGCTCCGAGCTTCAGAAAAATAAGAAGCACAATTGCGAGCGTCCCAATAACGGATTGTGCGACCGCTTTCCACCAACAGAATAATGTATCGCTTCAAAATTCCACCTTCAAAGGCAGAGTCTCTATTATCGAGAAGATAGTTTTCATCGAACGAAGAAGATTTCATGAGTTGAGAAACAATGCCGTAACAGCATTACTTGATTGAGTATGTAGAAAAGATGGTAGAGCTGATATGAGGTTTGTTATCTATATGCTCACGTAGATGCAATCTCCAATCCCGACTAATGAAACCGAATATCGCACGCTTCTTCGACAATAGAAGGCAATGCTACTTCAGTACAGTGTCAAGCTGTCACAATACATTTGCTGCAACGGTCTTAGCAATTCGTCTCATTATGCAAGGGTCTTGAGAGCCGAGCCATGTTGACACTTGTATTGAAATAACTTTATCCGATCGATCATCGACTTCGGAAGCATCAAATTTCGCTATGCAGAGACCTCAAATACCAGACGTCTAAAGCTTCGTATTACTACATAGCGAAGCCATTTCTGCCATATAGTTCCTTTCACTTTGGCTCGAAAGCTCTAAAGTACACTCTCGTTCATCTCACGGGCTATTTAGACTTACGTGAGGGATTTGAACTCTTTATGATTTATTTTTGCCACGTTGCGCTCTCTTTTCTCATCGATATGCTCAGTCGTAGCAAAATATACCTCATGCCTGAACGCAATCTCTTCAAACATCTTAGCAATCAGTCATTGACGCTAGCACATGTCGGTTTGGGCAGAAGATAGCTGCAACTTCTGGTAACATTCATTGCATGCGTGATTCAGTTGCTTCAGTCAGTTGTCGGCACCTTTTCAGATACCAAGACCTCAGGAGTGAAGGATCGAACCAGAATAACAGACAGTGAGTATATTGTGGTGAATTCAGCCTTCTGCACCAGCCTAGGGAGCCTCAGTCCCTTTTACTAAGTCATTGGCGGATTTGCAAGAGCCTTGAGGAATTCTGTGTTAATTGAAAGTGTGTTCTAGAACAATTATTTTTCATCTAATAGCAGCTTAGTGAGGAGGTTTCAGGAATTTCAAGCGGTCAGCCGAGATTTCTTTCGTGAATCCGATCGTATGTCGTTTATACAGTATGTGAACTATTCGAATGAGGTCCTCAAGTCCATCGGGGCAGCACGGCTTCGTGTGCGAAGTTTCAGAAATTAGACATCTACATATTGGCATTCTTCTTCTACTCACAGGGCTTACAAAATCGTAGGCGATACCTGATCAGAATGTTAGAAAACCCTCTCTGCTTAATCCTCCCCTATTGCTTCCGTTGAGATATCGTCTCAACGCAATACTAGCCACATTGACGGAGATACAACTGTAGCAGCTTCTTTATTTTTCTTTTGTGTTCTTCGTAGGGTTTCTCGCTCCGCCGGTCGTAGCCCTGATACGGACGCACTGCCTTTAAAGCAATATCGTCATTGAAGTCATAAATAGGCCAGGCCGTGGGACACAGCGTATACGATTACCATATCAAGCGCGATGCCAAAATAAAGAGACTCTCAGCTGTTCCAAACTATCCACGCGTGCCCTGGCCGACGACGGGAGAATTTATATCTGTGCTGCCAAGCGCGACGTTCTTAGTTACTCCAATCAGCGTAAAATCGTCAATTCTCTTGATAAGCGTCTCGAGGCAGCTTTCCCTTCCGCTGGAAAGCATTTTATCGGATTTGGGACACACGATCCCAGCAGGATATCGAATGTGACTTGTCTCGGGAAGAATTCGGGATGAAATAGCACTTTATTTTCTCCTAAATGGTAATAACACAGCTCTGAGTACAAGTAGCGCTCTTTGAGTTTGAGTCGTTTTCTGGTAAGAGTTAGCCATTCTCTTGACAATAATACTACTTTCAACCTGGGTTCAGCAGTTAAACCAGATAAGTAGCTAAAACACCTAAGCTTATTGTAGTATTTTGTGAATCCAGGTTATGGTTAATAAAGCCTACAAAGAGATATTTCGATACTCATTTATTAAATTAGTATATACTGCACAAACTTTCTTGAGTATTAATCGAGCGATTGGGTTATAGAAGAGCCTTCGCGCTGGTTTTCATAGTAGAGTAGGCTCGGCAGTGAACGTCTCTGAACGCCTCTTTTTGCCCAAGATACAAAGGCAATTGCAGCGAGCTTGAGAAGTACTCGGCCATTTGTTAATTTTGCAAGCCGGTTTTTAACGTTTAGCAAAAGCATGAAATGTACAGGTTGAATGATTTCGAAGAGATGAAGATGTGTTGATGTCGAGAGCAAGGATTGGTGAGGGACATTCTTGCTAGTCGAACTCTGGGTAGTCCTACGCCTAATATTATTATTGCCACGACGCACCTCATCAATCTTAAATACCGTATAGCTATATTTTAAACAACTTCATGAACCTGAACGTTCAGAAGCATTTTCGGGCTTCTACGTTCTATTAAATCTCCCCCTCGCTCGTCTGCGACAGCCTTCTACGCCTTGCCAGGTGGCACAATGCCTAATTCCGTGCCAGACTGTGAGCTCACTAGGTAGAACCGATAGATGAAGCGGCTATTCTATCACAGGGAACGTGGAAGAGGTATGATCTTGATACCCTTCCAAGCAAAGGATATAGTACCCTAGACCGGGCCTTCTCTGGTGGTCCTGTACTGCCCATGAAAGCCTCTACCGTACCATGGGCTTGGAAGGTTTCCTTAGTACCGGAATGGGAATCTTTGGGTCGTGGCGACTGTTTCGGCAGAGCGGGAAAAGACGATTCCCAACTACAACGCTTTGGTCCCGTGGCCTGACATCCTTCTTGCCTTGTTGCACTCACCCCTTTGAGCCGGCGTCGGTCGGTCCAGATTTCTGTCTGATCTTGTGAGCAACGCAACGCAACGCATCTAGGGCAATAATCGCATCAGCTTAGCATACTCCTCGTTGAAATTTATTCAACCAGTGCATTTGCATATCTGCAACAGTGATAATCACTGCTGCTGCTGCTGTCACATATTCCTTCCGGCAAGAACTAAGAAACGTATCTCCGTTGGAGTGGCCTTGTGATCTTTATATTTGTGCTCACATTCAGCTATCGCAAGGCTTTTACCATCGAGAAATGGCTGCAATGCTCGAAATTGATGCAAGGCTTGAAGAGTGGATGTAAATACTAACCAGGAAATATCCTTGCTATGGTGTCATCGTGACTAGCGGAGACTATCAGCTAATATTTTAGTTGCAAATGCTCGCTATAAACATCCATGTTTCCCGCCGATGTCCTTTGACGGGAATGTCTCTGATTCACCACGCGCTCGAAAGTTCGTTGACCAGAAGTACGTCCTACTTGGGCTCTTCCCACAATGCAAGGTTCACTGCCCACCAAGTGGTTTTTCAAGCTTCGTGGATACCCAGGCTTTCAAAGCTCCCAGGGAATTTGGTCTTCCGCTCAGGATGAATTGCTCCAGGCCAATTATCATATCACTATCCATGGCCCACTTGGCTATTTGACGCTCCGAGCCTTCTGATATTCGGATCAATCGCACTCCTTTGAGTTGCAAATTCTTCCGCAGTTCTTTCCCTACGTTGAACCAGGTACCGCCTCTGATTTCAGTGGACCAGAGTACAAGCTCCTTCAGCGCTTTGTGGCTAACTAGAAACTCCGTAAAAGGGTCTTCCTTGACGAATAAAGTCCCCAGGTGAAGGACCTGGAGACGAGGCCAGTGGTTTCTCGCAAATACTTTCCAGACACCTTTCTTCCAGCCTCTCTTGCATGTCTGTGTATCTGAATACCACGGAAAATTCATCTTGATGGTTTCAAGATTCTTAGCGCATGACAAGAGATTCTTCAAAAGGATAGCCATTGGTAATCTAGGTGAGATAACCATAATGCTGAATTCTAGTTCAAAACTAGTGAGCTTGTGGCATGATCCTTCGATGTTTCGCATAATTGAATCGGATAGATTGTTGAAAGATGTGTCAGACAATGTGTACGAAGATGGCGAATAAAAACGTTGTGCTGCAAGGTCCAACAGCTCACGTTCATGGTAGAACATCTGGTTCGATTTATCTGCGTTGGCTGTTGCTGAAGACATGGTAAGAAGCTTGAATGTCTTTTCCTGAGACCGCTTCCCTGCACATGAGGTACCCCATGACAATGGTCCTCGGCGGTAGCATTCCCGACCCAAGTCATACGACATTCGGATGCTGCTAATATTGGGCAACAAGTCTATTGCTACATCCGCATCGCAGTATACTATATCAGCCGAGGGTCTATAACCCTTGAGTCTTAAATTTGCGGCTCGAGCCTTAGAAAGAGCTTGCACGCGTCGGTTCGTTCGCCAACCTAAGATCGCGGCATTATCACTAATATGCGCTCTACCTTCCCCAGTCCTGGAGAAGTCCGACGCATCGTAGACCAGGACATCGATGATAAGTTCTTCCACTGACTTGCTGAAGACTGGATGGAGGGCGATTCCAACGAATGCTCTCATAGTGTTGGCCCTCGGGCCGAGGGAGGCCCTTTTTATGAGGAAAGGGGAGCTACACACTTCGAAGCTACGGCAGACCAAACGAACAGACTTGATATCGTTCGGGTCAAGAACGGAGAATGTCTGCAGGAGCAGCTCGTTGCTCAGATGTTTGAAGCCGGTTTTGGAAGCTACTGCATGTCAGCTTGTCATGCAGTCTAGGAAAATCAACGCAAGGATCTTTACCAGGCTCAGGACCGTGGCCATTTTGAGAATGACCGATAGTCTTGGGGAATGGGTTGAACAGGCTTGCAAGGACAAGACTAGTACATGGTTGATCCATCATGCATAGAGCAAAAGTGGCCTGCGATAAATATTTGACTCCAAGTGATCAGCTTTGTCGGTCGCGGTGCTGACTTTGGTTGTAGGTGTAGAATCTTGCTGTAAAGGCCAAAGCGTCACTGTATCAGGTTGCGACCAACAGGTGAAACTTCAGTCAATCTCTATCAACAGAAATTAATGGGCCACCACGTCGCCTACCACTGGATCATCTTATGTCCGGGCCCACTCAACACGAAGTTTACTCGTCCTGGTCATATACAAGACCCAACGCCTAAAGACGTATGAATAAAGCGTCAACTACGACTGTCACCTTCAGCTTCAATCCCGATCGCTGTATTCCAAAGCCCACCGACCACGAATATCACCATGAACAACAACATGGTGTCTCCTACTTCCCAAACTGGGCCTCGACCCAAAGCCGAAACATCTACCTCTCAAGGTACGTCTACATACGAATCTGAACCCCCTATTACCAAGACCAGACCTGACCCATCAGGCCCCACAGAAGGACCGCAAGCCGCAGAGACAGCCCCAGCCAACTCCGACCAACAGAACCACCAGCTTCCCGTAGCGGGAACTGAATTCTCCAACGTTCCAGCCCCTGGCCCCAACCCCAGCAGCAGCGAGCAACTAGATCATTCCAACGCCACCCCATACCCTACCGAGACAAGCCGCACTCCCAGAAGTAAACCCGACGGTAAAACTCTCCCTCACGATCACTCACTCAAGCTGTTGATCCCTAGCTCACGCAAGCGCAGGCACCATGTTCCTCACGCTACGAGATCTTCCGGCGCATGCTCTGGAGCTAATCTTGTCGTACCTCTATATGCCCCCATATCTCGACGAGGTAGATCCGATGGAAAATTTTCTGATAGCTCTTGGCAATGAGTCGGGGTTTGATTGAGTTATGGAGTAGATATTTAGTCATATGGAGATTCGTCTCCTACCCTCAAAAACACACTCAATTACTGCTTCGCTATGCCCTGATGTGGACCGATCGAGCATCCCTTTCACAATGGGCATAGAGCTTTACTGACATTGTTTTTATTTCTCCAGTTTGCGTGTCCTCTCTTTATCCACACCACATATTTCCAAACCGCATTGATCTTACACTTTCACCCCTATGACTCCAGTACTCCTACCCGCCATCCGCCTCTCTATATCATTTTACACCTCCACATCTTCAATCCAGTTTCCTTCTCCCCATAGTCCTCTTAGGCTTGTCATCAAAAAATCATTCACGATTACAAACATACCGTGCGCACTAAAGCCTTTGAGATCTGGAGGCCAAAACATCAGGAAGAACAAGAGGTAGTTGGGTAAACTTTCGAACGTGCAATATAAGCGGCATGGGTATTTAGATGTATCACTTTCATGGTGGAACATATGTTTTGCGTTCATGTAGTTGCGAAACCACATTGCCTATTTCTTGTCTATCCACATCCCAATCACTTCCACAACTTCGACCTCCTCTTTTCGAAAAACCTTACCCTCCACCTCCCTCGCTCTAGACCAGCTTCTAGAAACATATCAAAACGACCATGACTCCTCGACAACACGCGTCTGCGACTCCTAAAGCCACAACTCTTCATTGCTAGAATCACGCATACATATCATCTTTTGCTTTTTGTAACGATAGTGATGTCTGAAGTGTCACACAACCCTCCGTTCCGAAAGGGAAGAAGACGGACGCAAGGGTGGTAATAGAAAACATAGCACATTTACGGGACTGGGATTTCCGGTGTTGGACCGGCCAGGCTTCAGACACGAGGTTCGGTTTTTTGTTGACTGAACAAAAGACATCAAAACATCCCAAACCACCATTTCTACGCCCTCGCAACTCTCACTCCCTCGCCCCAGGCCCCCCATCACACCAGCACTCCACCCCCTTCACCCCCACCCCCTTCACCCCCACATCTTCACTTCCAGCAAAAAATCCCCTACTCCAATCCTTCAGCACAAACCCGAGTAGATTCTGAAAGATCTGCAGCACCGGCTGAGGAAGCCGAGTAGCCTCGGCAAGTATTAGTCAACGAATCGATCAAAATGTGAACAGAATTTTTTTGGAACAATCCGATTCAGGTGTCTGTAGCATATTTCAGAAGCAAGTGAAGGAGGGATGGAATGGGAGATCCTAGAGGTTTGGAGTACAGACGGTAAGAGAAAGGGGCTGAGGCTGAGAGGGTTGGTACGAGGGTGGAAAGGGCAGAGGGGCTGGTGGGTGGTGAAGTAGTATTGGCTGTGAGGGTTTGTGGTGAGGGATGAGGGGGGATGATGGCGGTGGGCGAGTGGGAATGTCGAGGCTGGGGGGAGGGGGGGGTTGGGGTTGGGGTTGTGGTTGGGGGGGTTTATACGTCCAATCCTTCTACCAACAGCCTGTGATCGAATCGGCGAGTTAGGATAGGTATAAGCTCTCGTTCACTGAAATAAATAACACTATTGGTTTACGTTTAGCAAACAAGACACGAGTAGATAGGACATTCAGCAACTTTCTCAACCCATCATCCCCCTCATTCTTTCTTCTCGTCCTTGACAGCCCAAGCCCTTTCTTTAGCTACAGTACATCCCTACAACCCCAACCCGATCATCCTCATCCCCTCGCTTCTTGAAATATCCTTCCCCTTGACACCACCGTTCTAAGACAAACCATAACTGCTAGGTTTCTTCTTCCGAAAGCACGTTCTGCAAGACTTAGGAAATTAGGGGCAGTGAATGAGCATGGGTTTTATGGTGGCTTCAAAGATGGTAGACGCGTTTCAGTAGTGGCGTCGAAGTGCGAGTGCGAGTGGGTGGGTTGGAATGACGAGGAGTGGGATGGGGGAGTGGCGGCGGGTGGGAACGGTGGCGGCGGTGGTGGTTTCAGATGATGGGGCGGGTTGCGAGGGGGCGAGGCTGGAGAGGGGAGATGGAGGAACAGAGGTAACGAAGCAGAAGAGGAGAATGATGAGGAAGAGGAGGTGGAGGTGGAGGAGGACAGTGAGCTGGATAAGGAGGAACGGTTGGATATGTTGAGAGAGTAGCTTAGGGGACTTTCCGATTCAGCCTGGGAGGGAAGGAAAATATCGGGATCTTGGGAATTGGCAGGAGAGAGGAAAGGGGTTTTTTCACGGCTAGGAGAATGGGACTTTCAAACTCTACATCACAAAAACAAGAGACTCAACCCTGAACATTGATGACACTGAGTTTGGTTTCGGACTAGCACTTCTTCTCGCTATATCGCAAAACGACAGACAAAAATAAATGAGAACTCGTCCCAATTCGTCAGACTTCAATTTTGGTCATACACAACATAATCCGCGTCCTACAACTCATGTCACAATCTTCAATACACTACCAAACCACCCCATCCACATAGCAGCTCTCAACCCTCGATGCGTGATCAATGACCGTTGGAAGCCCCATTCGAGCCATTGACCCTAGTTCCGTTCGTCCCGGCAGTTTCATGGCTCTGTGATTTATGCATGCCCTTAACCGGGGCACCATTGTTAGCTAGCGCACCTCCTCCGACCCTCTTGCTCATTCCGTTCGCATTCTTGAGGTCATCCTTCTTCGTCATGCCGTTGTGCGTGCCGTTGAATCTAATGTTCGCGATGCCGTCGTAGCCCTCAATGCCGGTGGCTTTCTCAATACGCTTGGCAATATCGGGGCTGACTTCACGGAAAATGGCGATCTGGCGCTTGAGGATTTCTTTCTTGGTGCATGTTGACATGTGGCCGGAGACGTTGCTGACGAAGCGCTCGCGGGCCTTTTCGTCCCAGACACGTTCCCACAAGGCGCGGGGAGCGTTGAAATCTTCGGGACGGATTTCACTCAAGAAAGTTACGGCGTTCGAGGTAAAATCGCCGTGGACTTTGTCAAGGTCGACGGCGCGGTCCTTGAAACGGATAGGTTCGATGGAAGACAAATAATTGGGGCGAGAACCCTGGTTGTAGAAAGCCATGTTACCATCGCGCTGAAAGTTGCCAATGCGGTAGCTGGTTCTGGCTGCATTGACTGGGAGCTGTTGGTAGTTAACACCGACTCGGTGGCGGTGAGCGTCGGGGTAGGAAAAGAGACGCGATTGCAAGACTGGGTCAGCAGATGGCTCGATACCTGGAACCATGTGGGCGGGATTGAAGGCGGCTTGCTCGATTTCGGCGAAGTAATTCTTGGCGTTTTCGTTGAGGGTGAACTCGCCAACTTTACGGAGGGGGAACTGCTTATGAGGCCAAACGTGGGTAAGATCGAAGATGTTGATCTTCTGCTTTTCCCAGAGTTCTTCGGCTTCTTTGGCGGTCATGGTCTGCCATTCCACAGTCCAGGAGGGACATTCGCCGCGGTCAATCGCTCCAAAGAGATCCTTTTGGGAGTAGTCGGGCGACTTCGTCTTAGATTCCTCCTGTGTCAGGAACTTTGTACCCTGCTTCGATTTCATGTGCATCTGACCGTAGACCCATTGGCCTTCCTTGTTGACAAGCTTGAGAGTGTGGCCGGCGTATCCGTGCATAAAGCGGTAACCGTCCGGAATGCCGCGGTCACCCATGAGAATCATAACTTGGTGGACAGACTCGGGGTTGTTCGAGAGGTAATCCCAGAACATTGTAGAGCTCGACAACGATTAGCAAGAAGTGCAGAAGATTGAATAGCACGGTACATACTCGTCGGCACCAGTCAAGTGGGAGGCCGGGTGACGCTTTTGAGTGTGGATGAAATGAGGGAACTTGGCAGGATCACGCAAGAAGAACACTGGCGTATTGTTTGCAACCATATCCCAATTGCCCTCCTCGGTGCGGAACTTGACAGAGAAACCCCGAGGATCACGAGCACCTATGAAGATTCCGGATTAGCATCACCTTTCCAGTAGACTACCATGGAGCATGGAGCACGTCTAAAGACTCATCAACGAATGATTGCCTTTGAGTCCTTTGTGCGTCTGGAGCAAAGATCGAGCTGCATGGTATGCTTACAGTCGTGAGAGCCGGACTCGCCACCAACGGTAGAAAAGCGCACCGTCAGAGGGCACGTCTTTCCCTTGGTGCTGAAAACATCCGCCATGCAAAGGTCGTCCATCGGGTCTGTGCACGTGAAGGTTCCGTGAGCTCCGCTGCCCTTGGCGTGGACGACACGCTCTGGGATCCTCTCCCGGTCGAAATGGGAGATGAGGTCGATCAAATGAAAATCCTGGAGTAGGAGAGGCCCATTGACACCGACTCGCTGAGCTTCATATGGGTGGGGCCACGCTGTACCATTGCCAAGGGTGTAGATCGTGTCCTCGGAGGAGGCATTGCGATCGTCTTCGTAGGTTCTGTAGACACCTGCAGAGCCCGAGTTCCCTGATGCCCCAGCTTGGGTGGACATGATCGTATGTAGTGTGTTGGGTATCTAGATGGTGAGAAGGACTAGATGGTGGGCAAGCAGTGCAAGTATGTGGAGCTGCAGTGCAATGAAGAATAAGAATTGTAAGAGGCGGCAAATACGGAGTAAGTAATATAAGATTTTGTGGGTTACGAGTACTCGGTATCGATTGGTGTATATTTTGCCCCTCCCTCCCTTCCTCGGCGGCGGGGAACAATAAGAATCTTTGTCATGGTGACGTGCACGGCATTGCACCAATCAGATGACATGGAGAATACGCCGCTCGCTCGGAGAATTCCGTTCTTCCGAATGTGAAGAATCTCTCACCCGATTTTGATTCATCACGATTCTGATTCTATGATTGAGATGTGATTGTTCATTAATCGTATCGCAGTGTGACATTCAAAGTCACTGAAGGCCAAGACCGTTGGATGAAAAGCTTCCTTTGTCCGGAGCGTAGCGGCAATGTGCAGCTTTTCCTTTTTCTTTTCACTTGCAATGCGTACAATCAGGCACGGAATGTCAGATGAGGCTTCGAAGCGAAGTACTGAATAGCCGGAAGCGGAAACTACCCCGCTGTCTGTTTTCCTTGTTGCAGTAAGTTTAACCGACTGCAGTCCCATTGCAGGGCACGAACATGTAGGTATAATACACGCTTATTGACTACATCAAATGAAGTTAGTCAAAACATGTTTTATACATGTTTATTGAAGCATGTATTATACACAGGGGTAGCAACAGGGGGGGTATATATTTATAGTATCAACTAAATTGGCTGATTCATGAGCACGTGACCATCGACGGAGCTATTCAGAAAGTGCTCCAGCACCTCATCATCAATTTCAATGCCCTGTGTATAGCGAAGCTTCTTTCTTAGGTCCTTCGGCCGATTCAGCGTTCGTTCGTAACGTGGACTGTCATTGCTGTCGTTCGATTCAATGCTTTAATCACTGCGATAGATAGTGATTTAACTGCTGATGATAGCATCGTTTGAACTAGTGCAGCTGGCGCATTGATAGGTCTGTTGATGTGACAGTACAAGCACTTCACTGTTACGATCCTAGCTACGCACCTTCGTTGGTAGCTATGTTGGTGGCTATGTTGATGGCTATGTTGATGGCTATCCTGAGAGCTATCGCCGATCGCTCGCCGCTAGGGCATAGGCTTGTTCCGAAG
>JAABVA010001582.1_pt1 | contig 24092 bp, 27 predicted proteins | sample 5560331 | NCBI WGS metagenome assembly JAABVA01 (sample SAMN12812661, study PRJNA571458) | rock metagenome | isolation source: Antarctica rocks | place: Antarctica: Victoria Land, Mt New Zealand sud | collected 2016-01-07
CCTTCCTGGCGGCGGCCACATGTGATCGACGCATGGCCGCAGCCAGGACGCCCCACCCGGACAGCGGCATCCCAGTCATGCAAACCATCGCTTCGTTCTCTCCGACAGACTGCTAGCAATGAGCCGTCAGCTGACGGCTCATTGCTCACTTCTTGACGTACATTTTGAGCATCCAGTCATCGGTCTGTTGGGGCAGCGTGTAGGGGTTGGCGAACTTGGGGTTCCAGAGGTAGCTATACACTGGGACGTACAAGAAGGACGCCGGTACCTGGGCCGCCATGATGCGCTGGGCCTTCTCGTAGAGCGCCATGCGCTGCGTCGCGTCGAAGGAGTGATCCGCCGCGGCCACCGTCTGATCATACTGCTTGTTGGACCAAGCATGGCGACCGCCAGTGGAGAACAGGTCCATGAAGTCGCTCGCGTCCACGTAATCGTAGTTGTAGCCGACCAAGTAGAGGGGATCCTTATGCTTGTTGATGTTGTCGGTGAAGACCTTCTGGTCGATCACTTGAACGCCGACGTTGACGCCCAGGTTCGTCTTGAGTTGGGACTGGATATATTCGGCGGCGGGCTTGGTCATCGGGACCTCACCGCTCGAGTTGCGGACATAGATGGTGATGCTGGGGAAGCCCTTCCCGCCGGGATAGCCGGCGGCGGCCAGCAACTGCTGGGCCTGCTTCACGTCATAGGGTACCTTGAGCGAGGAGTCGTAGCCGGGGAAACCGGGCATGAGCAGGCTGTAGTTCGGGAGGGCGGTGTTCTTGAGCACGTCGTTGGCCAGTGTCTGCCGGTCGAGGGACAGATTGAACGCCTGACGCACGCGCAGGTCATTGAATGGCTTGGTGAACGTGTTGTAGGTGAGGTACCAGATGTCGTACGTGCTGGCCTTGACGATGTCTTTGGGCAGCGTGTGTAGGGCAACCTGCAGGTCGCCCGGAGCCAGCGGTCCCGCATAAGAAATCTGCCCGGTCTGGAACTGCGCTAATTGGTTGCCAGACGCGATGTTCCAGACGATCTTGCTGAACGGCGCCTTGCGCACGCCGTGATAGGTCGGGTTGGGCACGAAGGTGATGGACACGCCCTTGTTCCACTCCGTGGCCTTATAGGGGCCGCTAAAGACCATGTGGGTGAGGCTGGTGGCCCAATTCTTTCCATACTTGTTGATCACATGCGCCGGCTCGGCCCAGGTGTACACCATGGCGGCCGGCAGGTACGAGCGCGGAGCGTCCGTCGTGATGTTCAGCGTGTACTTGTCGGGCGTGGAGACGCCGAGGGCGTTGACCGGCATCTTGCCGGCATTGACGGCGGCCCAGTTCTTGATGCCCTGGACGGTCTCGGTCCAGTAGGTAAAGTCATAGGCGGTCTTGGGGGACGCCTGGATGCGGAGCGCGTTCGCGAAGTCGTCGGCCGTGAGAGGCGTGCCGTCGGACCAGACAAGGCCCTGGCGGATCTTGAACGACCAGGTCAGCTTATTTGCTGAAACGGACCAACTCTGGGCCGCCACCGCGTTGAGCTTGCCCGTGGCGGGGTCGTAGACGACCAGAGGGTCCTGGATTAGGTCGGTGCCATCCTGTCGATTATAGATTGTCAAGTCTTCGTCCAGGTATGGCCCCTCCTGCGCGCCACCCGGCAGCTGCAGGATCTGCTGTGCGGCGGGCGCCGCGTCCGACGGCAGGACCGTACCGGCGGCCGCCAACTGCAAGGGGATGAGTGTGGCCACAAGGGCCAGAAAGAGAACCACTTTATTCTTCACAGAAGTCTCCCAGGAAGCCCCGCCTATGTAGGTCGGGGCGGAATGGGATGCGCGCGGCGCATAGGCCGCGGTCGTAGCGCATCCAGGGATACGACAAATAGAGACGCGTTATTGGCGACTAACAAGCCTGCGGTGTCATCACCCCCTTTCTTCGTTCGATGTCCCAGCTCATCGACCCGCGCCGGCCGGCGCGACGCGCGCTATTATGCTACTGGGCGGTGGGATCGAGAGCATCGCGCAGCCCATCGCCGATGAACGACAGGCTGAGCACGGTCAGCGTGAGCATCAGCACCGGGAAGAGCTCCAGATGCCAATAGTACGAGGCGTAGGTCAGCCCTTCGGAGATCATACCGCCCCAACTCGGCGTCGGCGGATTGACACCCACACCCAGAAAGCTTAAGCCGGCCTCGACGGTGATGGCGGTGGGAATGGTCAAGGAAAAGGCGACGATGATCGGCCCCAGGGCGTTGGGGAGGAGGTGACGGATGATGATCCGCGCCTGACCGATACCCAGGGCGCGCGCGGCCAGCACGAAATCTTCCTCGCGCAGCGCCAGCATGTCGGCGCGCACCAGACGGCACACGCCCATCCAGCTCGTGAAGCTGATGATCAGGACCAACTCGACGAGGCCGCCGCCGGAGAGCGTGGAGAGCAGGATCGCGATCATGAACGGCGGGATGACCTGGAAGACTTCCAGCACGCGTGAAACGACCCAGTCGGTTTTGCCGCCATAGAAGCCGGCGAGCGCGCCCAGGGGGATGCCGATCAGCACGCTGATCAGGGCCGCGCCGATGCCGATGGCCAGCGAGACCCGGATGGCGTAGATGTTGCGGCTGAAGAAGTCTCGCCCCACGCCGTCGATGCCGAAGAGGTGCGCGGCGGAGGGGAAGGCGTAGGTCCGCGCCACGTAGCGCGTGTCGTCGTAACTGGCGGGTGTGATGAGGGGCGCGGCGATCGCGGCCAGCAACAGTATGATGGCGAAGGCCAGGCCGGCGACGGCCAAGGGGTTGGCCGCGAAGCGCCGCGCCCGGCGTCGCCAGACTCCTAGCGACGGCGCCAGCGCCGCCTCTTCGAGCGCCTGCAGCCCCGCGGGGTCCAGTGCGGCGCCGCCGCTGCCCACGATGCCGGTGATAGGGTTCATCTCTCGTCCTTAGGCGGTACGACTAACGGGTCAGGCTGCCGCGCCGCGCTCAGCCAGACGCACACGCGGATCAAGCAGCACGTAGAGGATGTCGGAGATCACGAAGAGCACGCCATATAGGATGGCGATGATGAAGATAAGAGCCAACTCCAGAGGGTAGTCGCGCTTGGAGATGCTGCTGACAAAGAACGAGCCCAGCCCCGGCACCCCGAAGATGTCCTCCACGAAGATCGAGCCCGTCATGACCCCCGGCAGGAGCGGCAGGGTGATCGTGATGATGGGCCGCCACGCATTGCGCAACACATGGCGCGTCACGACGTGGCGCGCTGTCAGCCCCTTGGCCCGCGCCACCACGACGTAAGGACGGCCCGCCATATCCAGCATACTGGCGCGCGTATAGCGCACAACCGGGCCGAGCGGGATGGTCGCGTAGGCCAGGATAGGCAGGACCCAGGTGGAGGGGCCATTCCAGCCGGAGGCGGGGAACCAGTGCAGCAGCACGGCGAAGACCAGGATGAGGCCGATGCTGATAACGTACGGAGGCAGTGTGATGGTGAGGATGGAGAAGAAGGTAGCCACATAGTCGATCCATGTATTGCGCCGCAAGGCGGCGGCGATACCCAGCAACAGTCCCAGGCCCACCCCCAACAGCACCCCCATGCCGCCGGCGAAGGCGCTGATGGGCCAGGTACGCCCCAGCAGGGCGGCGATGGTCTCGCCGGGGTCCTGGTAGGAGTAGCCGAACTGGAAGCGCACGGCGCCCCAGAGGAATTTGAGGTATTGAATGGGCAGCGGCTGATCCAGGCCATAGGCGCGCGCGATGGCGGCCTGCTGGTCGGGCGAGAGGGGCGATTTCTCGGCGTCGAAGGGACCGCCGGGGATAGCGTGCATGATCAGGAAGATGACCAGCGTGGCCACGACGATGGAGACGATCAGCGACCCGATGCGGACGATGAGATAGCGGGCCATACTCGTGCCTCCTTGGCGTGTCAGCGGTCCAGGCGGGGATGGTGGTAGATGGTCGTGGACCGGCGCTCATGCATGGCGTGTCGCGGCCGCGTGGTAGGCGCGGATGGGCCGGACTTCTTTAAGCGAGATACTATACTAGCCGCCATACGGTTGTCAAGCGGAAGCGCTTCCTGTTTGTCGCCGAGGCCGCGCCACTTGCGCTCGAACTCGGTCGGATGTGTCCCGCTGTTACGCGGCCTGCATCAACACGAATGTACCGACGCCTACGTAGCCCTATGGATGCACGAAGAATGCCGCCGCGAGCACGGCGTAAGCCGCGATGAGCTGCACGCCCAGCGCAGTCCCTCGGTTACCCCGGTGACACCCCGCACCAGCAACTCCGAGAGGACCGCCACACCGACCGTCGCCGCCAGCAGCACGACGACGGCGCGGCGTACGCTCCAGCGTGGCGTCCCGTGCAACGTCTCTTCCTGCTCCTCGGTGTAGAGGTAAGCGTGCGTGCGCAGCGAGAAAAACAGCCCCGCGCCATAGGCCAGGAGCAATACCACCGCGACGGCCACACTGAGGCCGTGTAGCCGCGCCGGCGTCACCCTCGTCGTCGCGGCCAATAGGGCTGGGATGAGTAGGGCGCCGCCGGCCACGGCCACCTGCGCGCCGCCGGCGCTGGCGGCGGTGCGGTCGAAGCGCTGACGCTCGCGCCCCCAGCCGCCGAACAGGAAAGCCATGCCCAGCACGGGCAGCAGATTACCCAGCACCGAGCCAATGTGTCATGGGGTCCGTTTGCCCCTACCGACATTATGCCAGTCTCAAGTGAGAGCACGATGAGAGCAGGCGACCGCCATCGTGCGCCGCGACATGGTACGGTTGTACGGTAGCCCTACGGTCGTCGGTTTATGGAGAGGGGGGCAGGTGTTCATGGAACGCCTCTTCGAGCGCATCTTGTGGTCCAGCCGGCTGGTCGTGGTCGTCCCGGTGGTCGCCAGCGTCGTGATGGCCATCGCCGCCTTCTACCTCGGCACGGTCGACGTGGTCTATCTGGTCACGCACCTCGCGTCCTACGCCGACCCTAACGCGTCGGCGAGCGCCCATGCCCTGACGCGGGTCAAGCTGCTGACTAGCATCATCAAGGCGGTAGACGTGTATCTGCTTGCCGCGATCCTGCTCATCGTCGCGCTGGGTTTGTATGAACTCTTTATTGGCAAAATCGACGCGGCCGAGCGCGATGAGATCGCACCCCGTCTGCTGCTTATCCGCAGCATCGACGACCTCAAGGACCGCCTGGCCAAGGTCGTGCTTCTTGTGCTCATCGTCGAATTCTTGCAGAACGCTCTCACCACGTCTTACCCCAACGCGCTGGACTTGCTCTACCTCGCCATCGGCATCGCGCTCATCGGCGTGGCGCTCTACCTGACAAGCAAGCACTGAATGGTCTCACTCGTCACTCGTCACTCGTCACTCGCGGTCATTGCCGCCGAACACGCCCAGGATGGTGAGCAGGTTGAGGAACAGGTTGTAGATGTCGAGGTAGATCGCGACTGTCATCATGATCGCGGCGCCGGTCGAGGCCACGGCCGTGTTGGCCACGCGGTTGAAGTCGTAGACCAGCAAGCCCGTGAAGATGACCGCCGCGACGAGCGAGATGCCCAGGTGCAGTAGCGGCAAGTGGATGAAAATGCCCAGCAGCGAGGCCACGATCACGCCGATGAGTCCGACGAACAGGATGCCGCCCAACCCGGAGAGGTCGCGTCGCGTCGTCGTGCCATAGGCGCCGGCGGCGAGCGTGATGGCGGCGGTCGTGGCCGCGGCGTCGATCACAACGCCGCCCAGCCCCCGCGTGAGGTAGCTCTGCAAGAGCAGACCCAGCGTGACGCCCTCGCCGGTGGCGAACAGGTAAAGTAGACCCAGGTTGAGCGGCGCGCGCTCGCGCACAACATAGAGCGCGATGAGCGCGCATCGCCAGCAACCAGCGCGCGCTGGCCCTGGAGATCGCTGCCATCGACCTCGGCGTGCTCATCCTGGCGGCCCTGGGCTCCTATGTGCTGGCCGGACGCACGCTGCGCCCGATCCAGGAGAGCATGGACCGGCAGCAGCGCTTCGCCGCCGCCGCCTCGCACGAACTGCGCACGCCGCTGACGGTGCTGCAGGGCACGATGGAGGTGGCCTTGTTGCGCGAACGTACCCCGGCGGAGTATCAGCAAATCCTGGGCGACGCGGTGGCCGAAGCGGGGCGCATGGGGGCGTTGATCGGCGACCTGCTGGCCGTGGCGCGCGCCGAGAGCGACGTCATGGCGCTCACGCTGGAGCCGCTCGACCTGCGCGAGGCGGCGCGCGCGGCCGTCGAAGGCGTGCGCCCGCTGGCCGCGCGCAAGGGGCAGACGCTCGACGTCGACCTCGCCACGCCGCTCCCCGTGCGTGGCGACGCGGTCAAGCTGCGCCAGACCCTGGCTAACCTGCTCGACAACGCCATAACCTATACGCCCGAGGGCGGGTCGATCCGCCTATCCGGCTACCGTGAGCGTGACCAGGCGGCGGTAGCGGTGCGCGACACGGGGCCGGGCATCGAGCCGTGACACCTGCCGCACCTGTTCGAGCCCTTCTACCGCGTAGACACGGCCCGTGGGGGCGGCGAGGACCACGCCGGGTTGGGCTTGGCCCTCGCCGCCTGGATCGCCCGCGCGCACGGCGGCCACCTCGCGGTGGACAGTCACGTCGGCGCGGGCTCCGTCTTCACGCTCACGCTGCCGCTCACGCACGATCACATGGCCGCCGACGCTCCGCTCTCATGATCGTCTCATGCGCGTGTTCTACGATACCTAGCATGGTGCGGCTTTGGAGCGCGGTTGGCGCCGGCCGCGCCCGGCGCTGTTAGCGCCGGTTGCGAGGGATGAGCGTGCGATGGGCAAAATGAACGAGCGGAGTGGTCATGGCTACGCGCGTGTGGCGCTGATCGCGGCAGCGCTGCTGGTCCTGATCGTCGTGTTGCAAACGGCGCTCCCATGGATCGTGTCGCTCGACGTCGATCTCTCTCTAGGCGCCCTGGCGCACGGCGTGCGTGGCCACGACATGACAGGGCTCCTGGTGACCTACGGGTACTGGGCCGTGCTCGTCTTCGTGGCCGTCGAGAGCATGGGCGTCCCGTTCCCAGGCGAAACGATGCTGCTCGCCGCCGCGACTTACGCCGGAACCACGCATCACCTGCAGCTCCTCCTGGTGATCGCGGCGGCGGCTGTCGGGGCGATCCTGGGCGATAACGTGGGCTACCTGGCCGGGCGTGAGGGAGGCTATCGCCTGCTGCGGCGCTACGGCCGCTACATCCGCCTCGACGAGCGCAAGCTCAAGCTTGGGCAGTATCTCTTCGCCCTGCACGGCGGCAAGGTGGTCTTCTTCGGGCGTTTCGTCGCCGTACTGCGCATCTGGGCCGCGTTTCTGGCCGGGACCTACCGCTTGCCGTGGCGGCGCTTCCTGCTCTACAACGCCGCGGGGGGCGTCGTGTGGGCCACGGTTTTCGGGTTAGGCGGCTACGTGCTGGGCGACAGCGTGCACCGGCTGGGCGGGCCGATCGGGATCGCTGGCGTGGCGCTGGCGGTGTTGGCCGCGGGCGCGGCGATCGTCTTCTTACGGCGCAACGAACGGCGGCTGGCCGACGAGGCGGAGCGCGCCCTGCCCGGCCCGCTCGATGACACGCCCCTGACCGTACGACGCGCCTCTCGGATCATCCCGGCCAAATAGGCCGCCGGACCTCTCATCAAATTCTCATACCCATGGTCTACAGTGGAGATAGAGGTAGATGACGATAGATAAAGGAGAGACACATGAACGTCACGAGCAGCCCTGTGACGCCGGTATACCCAGCTCCGTGCGATCTAGGTAGTTCCGCCGTGCATGCACGAGGCTGCGCCAGGGCGAAAGGGATCGTGCTGCTCGTCGAAAACGACGCGATTATCGCCGAACTGTTCGCGACGATCCTGCGGGATGAAGGCTACGCCGTGGAGTGGGCCGCGACGCCCCGTACCGCCCTTACCTTACTCACCGAGCGCGGCTCCGACGCGTTTGATCTCGTGTTGAGCGTGCCCTTCACGGATTCTCTGGACGCGCCGTATACCTGGCTCGACCACCTCAAAGGGGCGACGCACGCGCCCGTCGCCATCTGCGCGCGCTGTCCCGAAGTCTTCTACGCCGATTATCGTAGCCGTGGCTACGCCGCTTTCCTGGAGGAGCCGTTCGACGTACAGCGCCTGATCGACCTCGTGGCCGCGCTGTGCGCTCCGACGCCCCAGCCCGAGCAACTAAAGCTGCTCGATGTCTAGCATCTTGACGAGTTGCGCGATTTTTCTATCAATTGACTCTATGGTAGCATAAAGTCGTCGGTGGATTAATATTAATTAATGATAGGCGCCCTGTATGGGAGGGGGTGCGCATGAACGACTCGCTTACCCGCGCGGTCATGATCCGTCGACTCATAGCGGCGGCGGAGCGCGATTCGCGCATCGTCGGCCTCGTCGATTATGGGTCGAGCAGTGAGGGGCGCGCGGACGAGTGGTCCGACATCGACCTCGCCGTGTTCCTGCGCGACGGCGACTTCGAGGCGTTCGAGTGCGACTGGAAAGCATGGGCGGGGCGATTCGGCCCACTGCTGCTCGCCATCATCTCCAGGGTCGGGCATCCCTGGACCGTGTACGACGCCGCGTCAGTGCCACTGCGCGTGGACTTCGACCTATACCGCGAGAGCGCCGCTGAGGAGATGCTCACATGGCCCAACGCGCCTGTGAGCGCCGCGGCGATGGTGTGGTATGACGCGACCTGGCCGTCCTCGACGTATCCTGATTAGTTAAGTGACGACGCGTTCCTACGGTCCTTCGACATCGACGCCAATGCCGACGTATGCACAGACGAAGGGGAGACATAGCACAATGCTATCATCGAACGATGCAGCCGATAAGCCAGCCGCGCGCTGCGTCGACTGCGGCCGACCGATAGCCGACGAGAAGGTCTTTCGGGTGCTGCGGCGCGGGCGCGACGGGCAGCGCCACGTCATCTGCCGAGAGTGCGCCGACCGCCGGCACGCCGAGGCTAAACCGGCGCCCTTACAGATACAGCGTACGCCCCCGCCGCCCTCCGTCCTGACGGGCAAGCGGCTGGCGCCGAAGGGGCCGGAGGGGCCGGAGAGCAACGGCTAGAGCCATGCCCCTATCCCCGTTGCTGGCCTCATCCCCGCGCTGGCGGCCACCCAAGTCATTCTCGGCTGCGGAGTTTGTAAGGGCGTCTGGCGATACGCTCCTACACGCCGACGAGCACAGTGTCGCCTCGCGCCTCGCGCCTAATACAGCGAGTCCCGCGTGCGCCACTTGTATATGCGGTAGTAGGCCGGTTCGAGCGCTTCCCAGGCCGCGCCGCGCGGGTCGAGCGTCTTGTCGAGGCAGCCGACCCATTCGACCGGGCGCGCGCAGAAACCCGCCTTGAAGATGTAGAGGTTCCACATAGGATCCTCCGCGCCCAGCGCCTCGAGGCTCTCCAGGTTGGGGATGGCGACAAGGTCGTAGTAGGTCTTGCCCTGCTCGTAGGCCCACTGCATGACGTGGAACTGCAGCGCATGCGCCGGCATCACGTTGCGCCCCTCTGTCTCCGAGGCGCCCACCCGATATTCCACTTTTTTGCCAAAGGTTTGGGCCAGCAGCCCGGCCAGCGGCTTGCCCTCGTGGTAAGCGAAGAACAGGTGGCCATGTCCGGCGTCGATCATGGTGTCCCAGGCGTCCATGAAGTAACTTTTGGGACGCAGCATGAAGCCGTCGCGTTGCGCGGTGCGCGTGTAGATATCGTAGAGCCGTTCGCGGCCGGCCGGGCTGTCGTCCTGGACCACGGTGACGCCCTTGCGCCGCGCCAGCTTGACGTTGTAGCGCCACTTCTGGTGCATGCGCGCCAGTATCTCGTCGGGCGCGCGGTCGATATCCACCACCATGGTGGTGCGGAACTGGTTGTCCCACAGCGCCTTGCTGAAGCCCAACTCGGCGAAGGCCGTCCGGCCCGGCGTGTGCCCGTCGTGTTGGCCCGCCGCGCGGGCCTCACGTAGCGCCGCGCGCGCCTCGTCGACGCGCTTGTCCTCTTTCTCAGGCTTGTCCGGCTCCGGCGCGGCGTGTCCATTGTCAGCGGTGTGGCGCAGGCGCCGCGCGACGGTGAGCGCGCGGCCGATCGCCGCGTCGACGTTCGGCGGGACATCCGTGGGTTGGCCGGGGCCGGCGAGCAACTCGCTCTCGACCTTGAGCAGATAGGCCCCATGGCGTTGCGCGACGTGCGCCATGCCTTGCAGCATCACGCGCGTTTGCGCGGCGCTCGACCAATCGACCCAGGGACCCTTGGGGCAATAGGCGATCTTGCCGGTTGTCCCCGGGATGGCGCGGAGCAGCAATTGCCCCACGCCGAGGACGCGGTCGCCGTCGCCGGCGTCATCTTTGAGCGCCAGACGCAGCGGTTTCCAGCCCTGCGTCGCCTTGAACTCGCCCCAGGCGTACGTCTGCAAGGGGTGGCCGCCGCCCGGACTCTCCAGCAGCCAGCGATCCCACGTCGCCGCATCGATGTCGCGCATGTTCTCTACGTATAACAAAAAAGACGTCCTTCTCCAGCCACTTTCGGCATGTCGCCGCTCACTACGTCGAACGTAATCATATCAGCCCAGCCGGTCACGCTCCGGTTAGGCTCTGCCGCGCTCCAAGAACTTTGCGTCCAATGGGCTTGGCGAGGGGCCATAGCTTGCGCCAGGCCAGGTAGCCGAGGCGGTCGAGCGGCAGGTCATACGTCCCCGCGTACTCTGTCTCGTCCGGACCGAAGCCGGTCTTGAACTGGCTGACGCCCTCGTTGAGGCGGCCGTTGAAATCATAGAGGGAGCAACCGGCCCGCTTCATGTCCGCGATGGCGCGCCACTTGAGCGGGTAATTCGCCTTCCGCGCGCCGCCGCGCTCCGTCACGCCTCCGTAAAGCTCGAAGGCGACCCCGCCGCCCTCGACGAGCCATAGGAACGCCTCCGCCTGGCCTTCGACCATGGCGCAATAGAGCCCGTTCCGCGGCCCATATAGCTCGAACAACCGTTGGTAGTACGCGAAGGAATGCAGGCCAAAGTCTGCTCGCGTGGCCGTTTCCTGGTAGATGCGCCACATGTCGGGCAGGCGCTCGCCGGTTGTGTCGCGCTCCACGCTGATCCCACTGTGCTCGGCTTTGCGGATGTATTGCCGGGTTTTGCCGCGCATCGCCGCCCGCAACTCATCCTCGTCTTTCGTCAGGTCGAGGGTATAGGTGTCGCCAAGCAAGATGCCATCGGGCGAGCGCAGCCAGTTAGACGGTAGCCCCGCCGTGCGCATATCGTCACTCGTCCACGCTGGCTCAATGCGCAGGTAGAGCGCGCCATGCGCCCTAGCGTAGGCGGCCGCTCCAGCCAGGAACACGCGCGCGTCCGATACCTCGCCAACCGGGCCACGCGGCAGGTAGGCGACTGTCTTGCCCCACGCGGGGATACGCCAGAACAACAATTGCCCGGCGGCGATCGTGGCGCCGCCCCGCACGAGGGCCAACCGATGCGGCTCCCAACCGTTCAGGCGTTTCAACTCTCCCCAGGCCCATAATTGCAGCGGATGGCCCAGGCGGCTGCTCTGTATCAGGCTGTCCCACTGCCGCGCGTCGGTTATCTCTGTTAGTCCGCCGATTGTCTCCGTTAGTCTCGATGACGCCATAGAACACTATACTCCTCGCGCACGCGGGCATGCGGACCGCGTGACACGCGTTGTAGCGGCCGCGCGGTACTCGTTGCCGGCTTCATTCTACCGCACGCTTTCGATTGTCCGAGGGGTTACAATAAAGTCGTTATGACCCTATCATTTGCCTACATCGTCATCAACATCGACCCGGTGCTGCTGCATCTGGGTCCGTTCGCCGTGCGCTGGTACGGCCTGATGTACGCCGTGGGGCTGGGGCTGGCCCTGTGGGTCACGCTGCCGGTCGCGGAGCGGCGTGGCATCTCGCGCGATAAGATCTATGCGCTATTCTGGGGTGTGACGGTCGCCGGCCTGATCGGCGGCCGCCTCTACTACGTCGTGCAGAGCGATCCGGCGGCGTACCTGCGCGACCCGCGGCGCATATTCGCGCTGTGGGAAGGGGGCATGGCGTTCTACGGGGCCGTCTTCCTGGGGGCGCCCGTGCTCTACCTGCTGACGCGGTACTACCGGGCGCCGTTCCTACCGCTGCTCGACGTGGCCGCCCTCTTCGCGCCGCTGGCGCAGGCGGTCGGGCGCATCGGCAATATCATCAATGGCGACATCGTGGGCTATCGCAGCACGCTGCCGTGGGCGACAGCCTACGCCAACCATGGGGCCTTCGCGCGGCCGCTGTGTACCGCGCCATACACGGATTGCGTGGCCTTCCAGCCGGCCGCCGCCTACGAGTTGCTGTTCAGCCTGGGGCTTTTCCTGCTGCTGTGGCGGCTGCGTGACCGCGTTTGGCCGGGGGGAATGCATTTCGTGCTCTACCTGGCGCTCTACTCGCTGGGCCAACTCGTGCTGTTCGTGTGGCGCGACAACGTCTTCGTGCTCGGCCCCCTCAAGCAGGCGCAGGCCACGGCGCTCGTCGTCCTCGTCGCGCTCATCCCCATCGCGCTGTTCCTCCAACGCCACGCCGCGCCCACCACGTCCACGGCGACTACCACTGCCGACGAGGCCCGCGCGCCTCAATATGTCCAAGACCATTAAACTGTAGAGGAGCTATGACTATAATGACCGAGTGGAGCGTATCCATCGATGCCAGGAGTATCGTTAGCGCCGACTTCGGTGAATCCGATGCCGAGTCGATTATCGACGCGTTAGCCTCTCACGCGCCGGTCGTGAGCTATGGTCATGGGAGTGTGACAGCGCGCCTCAGCGTCACGGGCGATTCCGCGCAGGAGGCTATCAACCAGGCCCTGTCGCTTTTTGGTAAAGCTGCTCCTGACCACGATATCTTCCATGTAGAGGCGCTCCTGGCTAAGGACCTGGATCGGGAGTTTGACCCGACAGCCATGGCGCTGGCGTAGATAAAGGATGGTGAGCGATGAACGAGGATGCATCGAGATTGCCCGCGCTGGACACGGACCCAAGCCTCGCGCCCGACGAAGGCGAGGAGGGCCGCGTGGCCGCCGTCGTCGAAGATAGTGAGGGCGGCGCGCCGATCACGGTGATCGACCGCGCCGACCGCCTCGCCGTGGAGCATAGCGACGCGCCCGCACGGGACGACGAGGATGAGGCACGGGCGCTTGATTAGGACCGCGTTAGTAGCGGGAAGAGAGGGGTCGTGACGCAAACGACGATGCGGCAGCAGGGGGTAGCGCCCCTGTCGCGGGGGACAGCCGGGCGATGGCGCTTGCCGTTGCAGCCGCTGGCCCTGCTCGTCATCGGCGTGGCCGCGCTGGCGCTGCGCCTGTGGCCGCTGTGCCACTACCCGCTCGACTTTCAGGACGAGGGCGCCTACTGGCAGTCGCTGCGCGCCATGGCCGCCGGACAGCCTCTGTTCAGCGTCGTGTTCTCCTCGCAGCCGCCCTTCTTCCTGCTGGGAGTTTTCCCGTTCTATCTGCTGTTCGGGCAGACACTCGTCGCGGCTCGGCTCGGCGTCGTGCTCTACTCGCTGCTCGGCCTTGCCGCCAGCTATTATATCGGCCGCGCGGTAGCCGGTCGCTGGGCCGGCGTCATCGCCTGCGCGCTGCTGGCGGTCGATCCGCTCTACCTCGCCGAGTCGCGCACATTGCAGGCCGAGATGCCGTCGGAGGCTCTCGCACTCGCGGGTGTGGCCCTGGCCGCCGTCGCCATCGGTCGCGCAGGCGCGCAACGCCGCTGGCGCGCGGCGGCGAGCGGCGTGGTCCTTGGCCTGGGAGTGCTGACCAAGCTGTTCGATCTCGGAGCCCTTGCGCCGGCCGCGCTCTACCTGGCCGCGCCCCTCTTCACCACGTTGCGCGACAAGCGGGGGCGGCGTGAGGGCCTGCGGGAGGCGCTGCGCCTCGTCGTCCCGGACCTGTTGCTGCTCGCCGCTGGTTTCGTCGTCGCCTGCGCGGCGGTGCTGGCGCCATTCTTTCCCGTGCGCGGCCTCGTCTACGACCAGGTCGTGCGTTTCCATCTCGTCGCGGAGCATACCCACGCCCTGGGGCCGGGGGGCTTGCTCCACAACGTCGGGGTGATCCGCGACAACCTGTTAGGGTACTACTCCATCCCGTCTCTGCTGCTTGTCCTGGCCGGCGTCGCGCTGGCCGTGTGGCGGCGCGCCTGGACGTTCGCGCCGCTCTTCGTCTGGCTGGTGATCTCGCTCGGGCTGCTCGTGCGCCAGCAGCCCCTCATTTGGCACCACGTCGTCTTGCTCGCGCCGTTGCTGGCGCTCATCGCGGGAGCGGCGCTGCCCCTCCTTTTTACCCCTCGCTCCCGACCCCTCGCCCACGTTCAGGAAGAAGGAAGTCGGGGGGGTGCGGGCATCCGGGCCTATGCGCTCGTCGCCCTCATCGGTGTGGCCGCGTTCACGAGCTTGTGGCAGAGCGTCGATCAGAATCGCTTCCGCGTCGACACGAATCCGCCGCCCGCCGCCCTGCAACGCCAGATGGCGCGCGTCCTCCACGACCACACACGGCCGGGCGAACTCGTCATCACCGACGGGCAGTACATCGCCGGGCTGGCCGGCCGTAGCGTGCCCGGTGAACTGGTGGACACGTCGGCCGTGCGCATCGCCACGGGAGTGATCGACCCGCGCTACTTCTCGCTACGCCGTCTCGAAGACATCATCGCGCGCGACCATGTGCGGACGGTCCTGTTCGCGACGGGGCGATTAGATGGCGTGCTATACGGTTTCCGTCACTGGGTCGAGCAGCGCTACCGGCTGGTCGCGCGTTTCGGCAAGAAAGACGCGCTGTACCAGCGATAAGGTTAGGAGCGTACGATCAGGATCACGGCGAGCACGAGCAGCACGAGGCCGCCGAGCCGACCGGGCGTGAGCGGGCGCGCCACGACGTTGAACAGGCCGAAGCGGTCGATGACAGCGGCGGCGATCAACTGCGCCATGACGATCAGGCCAGACGTGGCGACCGCGCCGATGCGCGGCACCGCGACGACGTTGGCGAGCAACACCACCACGCCCAATACCCCGCCCGTGAACACGGCCCAGCGGGGGGCGTGCGCCAACCCGCGCAGCGATCCCTCGTCGGGGCGCAACAGCAGGATCAACGCGACCGTCGTGAGGCTGACGAGGAGAGAGGTGAGCACGGCGCGGAAGCGCCCGGTATGGCGCGACAACTCGCTGTTGATCGCGCCCTGCGCCGCGAGCGCCAACCCCGCCGCCAACGCCGCCACTAGCGGCAAAAACTTACCCATACCTAACATCCCTCTTGGCATAGGCTACCATATGAAGGGCGGGAACTTCTCCTCTATTGTGACGCGTCGAGGATGCTGACGCTTCCGTTGGCGCTCTGGAACGTCGGCGGCGGTCTGGGGATGAACGGCAAGCGGCGGCGTGCCCAATCTGGTACCCAAGACCACGGATCGGACGCGCGTGTCAAGCCGGCCATGTTGAGGACTAGGATGCGCCTGTTCTGTTCGCTCACGGCCAGCGCCACGGGAGACATCCCAACCGTGGCCCGTTCCCGGATCGCTCCGCTCCGCCCATCAAGCACGTAGACACGGCCGGGGCCGCGCGTGGCGACTGGGCCGACTGCGCCGCGTGGGGCTGTCGAGAGGATCGGACCCGGCGTGACGACGTAGACGCGTCCACCGCGCTCGTCTACTACCATGTCCTGCGGCGCGATGCCCATGTCGACGGCGCGCAGGACGTGGCCGCTCGACCCGTCGAGGACGCGGACGCGACCGTCACGGTACGAGGCCGCGAAGACACGGTCGGAGCCTCGGTCGATAGCGATGGGGCCAGGAACGGGGCTGAACTTATCGGTGTACAGGACCTTTCCAGTGCACGTATCGAACACGCTGGTCCAGCCGTGGTCCACGAAGGCGCGGCGCGTGCGCTCGACGACGACGATCGCGCCGGGTCCGCTCGGGAAGCCGCCGGCCGTCAAGGTTACGGTCCGTGTGACAGCGCCGTTGGACGCGTCGAGGACGCTCACCGTGCCCTCCTGACCGTTGAGGACATAGACGCTGTTGGCGGCCGAGTCAAGCGCCATGCCATCAGGCGACAAGCCGACGATGTCGCGCCGTACTAGCGAACCGCTGACCGTGTCTATCACGCCGATCGCGCCGCGTAGCCCCGTCCCGTAGCCCCCCGGTCGGCTCTCGGCGAAAAGGCGATGTGTCCGCTCGTCGACCAGCATGCCGACCACTCCTTGCCCCACCGTTACCACCTGGAGCAAGCGTCCCGTACCGCCGTCGAACATGCTGACGGTACCTGTGGTGTAACTGGCGGTGTAGACGTGGCCGGTCGATGGGTCGACGGTCAGGGAGTCGTCGCCGCCACGTAGAGAGATCGTACGGAGCAGCGTCCCCGTGGCCGTGTCCAGGACATAGACGGAGCCGGCGTCCAAGACATAGGCGCGCTGATGGCGCGCGTCGACGGCGACAGCGGTTGGGCTCTCGCCGGCGTCGATCGTCCGTATGAGCGTCCCGCTCCGGGTATCAATCATGCTCACGCTTCCGGGCGTGAACGAGCCCTGCGCGAGAGAGGCGGCGGCGCCGGTGGTTGTGACCGTGGCGGATTGGGGGCCGCCCATGTTGACCACGAACGCATGCCCCGTCCGCACGTCTACCGCCGCGAAACGCGGGCTTTGCCCGACGCCGACTGTGCCGAGCACCAGGCCGGGCTTTGGTCGGCGTACCGCTGCCAGGACGGCGCCCGCGACCACGAGCAGGATGAAAACAGCCACGATCCTCCGCCGGATATCCCTCATGCGCTACCCTCCTACTACGTAAACGTCCCAGTCGGGCTGATGGCTTCAGACGGGGACACGATAGGTCACGTCGCCCGCGGCGGCGCGTGGGTCTCGGGCCATGGACGCGCTTGTCGTATGTGCGTGTTGACGGTGACAAACACCGCTAAGGCGACACGGCAGGCGCCGAACACCAGGACCGTCGGGACGACGCCGAACGCCTGGAGCAGCAGGCCCGCCAGCGCCGCCCCCAGCGGCGCGCCCGCGAAGATGATGAGGTAGAAGACGCTGTTCACGCGGCCTTGCAGTTCGTCGGGGATGAGCGGGAGGAGGTAGCCGAACTGGACCACATTGTAGATCGGCTCCATGGCGTATAGACCCGCGGTGATGGCCCCCAGCACGACGACGTTGGGAGCCAGGGCATAGAGCGGCCACAAGAGGGTCGCGATCCAGGTCACCCCGACGATGACCCGCCCGAAGCTGAACCGTCGCTGGATCGGCCCCCCGGCCAGCGCGCCGACGATCCCGCCGATCGCCCCGATCGAGAAGGCGATGCCGATGAAGGTGGGCGGGGCGTGCATTTGTCGCGCGGCCACGATCAACGTCAGGCCGGTCGCGGCGCCAGCGAAGACATAGCCCGCCGCGACGAACGCCATCGCGCGCATGAGCGGACGCCTCCAGAGCCACACCATCCCCTCCGCGATCTCGACCCGTAGGCGACGTGAGCAGGTTGGGCGCGCATCCTGAAACGCGGTCTTGATGAACAAGAGGGAGACGACCGACACCCCGTAGGATAGGGCGTCGACCAGGAAGGGGACGGCGCGGCCCAGTCCCTGATAGAGGGCGCCGCCGAGGGCCGGCCCCAGGAGCGAGCCCACGCCGTAGTGCGTGGCCTCATTCCGCGCGCGGGCCGCGGGCAACCGCGCCGGAGCGACGACACGGGTCAGGGCGGACGCTTGCGCCGCGTTGAAAAAGACGAACAGCGTCCGCTCGACCACCACGACGCCGTACAGTTGGAGCGGCGACAAGCGCCCTGCCCACAACGCCAGAGGGATGCTGCCCAACGCCAACGCCAGCGCCCGCCCGGCGTCACAGAGGATCATGAGGCGCTTGCGGTCCCAGCGATCGACCAGCGCGCCCGCGGGCAGGCTGAAGAGGAGATATGGCACGGCGCCGAGGGTGGTGATGAAACCGGCGCGCGCTGGCGAGCCGGTCAGCTCCAGGATAAGCAGCGTCAGCGCGAAGCCGGAGACAGTGCCGCCCAGGATCGAAACGGTCTGCCCCGCCCACAGCAGCATGAAATCGCGGTTGCGCCAGAGCGATCCCGCGCTGCTACCCATGTCTTGCGCGCGCGTCCGACGACATAGCGCTCCTTCGGCAGATAGTATGTGTGCTCCCAGTATACCTTGCCTGTATGGGACCATGACGAGGCGCGCCCTGTTACCATATAGTGAGGATACGTAACGGCACATCGACATAAGGAGAACAGCACATTATGGTAACGGCCATGGCGCCAACGACCGCGGACGCGGTCATCGGACGACGCGTACGGCGCGAGGACGGCGAGCCCAAGGTGACGGGGCGGACAAAGTACACGGGTGATCTGCAACTACCTGGCCTGCTGCACGCGCGGCTGGCGCTCAGTCCCTATCCGCACGCCCGCGTGACGCGGGTCGACGCGGATGCGGCGCGCGCCCTGCCTGGCGTCGCCGGCGTCTATACCGCCGCCGACTTGCCGCTCCTGCCCAGCGACGACCTCTCGCGCTCACGCGTGCCCCTGGCGACCGACGAGGTGTGGTTCGACGGGCAGCCCGTCGCTGTTGTCGTCGCCGAGAGCGCGGCGATCGCCATGGATGCCCTCCAGCTCGTGTCCATCGAGTACGACGAGCTCGAGGCCGCCGTCGATCCCGCGCGTGCGCTGGCCGATTCGCGCGCCCTCGTGCACGCTGCCGAGGAGTCGGGCGAGCGCGAGGACGCCGGCGCGCACACCAGCGTCGGCGGCGAGACCGAGAAGATCGAGCGCCCGGCCAACGCCGCCGCGGCCGAGCGCTACCGGCGCGGCGACATTGAGGCAGGCTTCCGCGCGGCCGACGTCGTGGTCGAGCGCACGTATCACACCTCGTGGGTGAGCCAGGCGCACCTGGAACCGCAGTCCTGCATAGCCGCTCCCGACGGCGCGGGGCACATCACCGTCTACACCAGCACGCAGGCCGCCTACTTCACGCGCTCCGAGGTCGCCAAGGCGCTCGGCATCGCGCAGCACAAGATCAACGTCGTGACCATGGAGGTCGGCGGCGCTTTTGGGGCTAAGTACGCCCTGATCGACCCGCTCGTCGCCGCGCTGGCCTGGAAGCTCAACCGCCCGGTCAGCCTCATCTACACGCGCGGCGAGGAGTTCCTGGCCGCCTGCCCCGCGCCCGGCGCGGCCATATACGTCAAGACCGGCGCGACGCGCGACGGCCGCCTGACCGCGCTACAGGCCACCGTCACGGTCGACACCGGGGCCTACCCCGGCGGGACGGCCGGCATCCTGTGCATGTTGCTCGGTGGTACCTACCGCTGGGAGAACCTGCTCATCGACGGCTACGACGTCTACACGCACAAGGTGGGCTGCGGGGCCTATCGCGCGCCGGGCGCGCCGCAGGCCTGCTTCGCCGTCGAGAGCCAGATCGACCAGTTGTCGCGCGAGCTCGACCTCGACCCGCTGGAGTTCCGCCTGCAAAACGCAGTCGTCGAGGGCGATCCGATGCCGGCCGGCAACGCGTGGCCGCTCATCGGCGCGCGCGACGTGCTACAGACGCTGCGCGACCAGCCGGCCTGGCGCGATCGCTTACAGAAGGGGCCGGGCGAGGGCGTCGGCATCGCCCTGGGCGGCTGGCCCAGCGCCACCTCGCCGGCCACGGCAGCCTGCCGCCTCAACGAAGACGGCTCGCTCACCGTCGTCGTCGGCTCGTCCGACATCAGCGGCACCAAGACGGGCATGCTGCTGCTGGCGGGCCAGGCCTTCGGCGTGGAGCCCGGCAGCATCAACATCGTAACGGCCGACACCGACACGGCGCCCTTCGCGGGGGCCAGCGGGGGCAGCAAGATCACCTACACCGTCGGCGCCGCCGTGGAGCGTGCGGCGGCCGAGGCGCGCCAGCAGGTGCTGGCCATCGCGGCCGACCACCTGGAGGTCTCCGTCGACGACCTCGACATCGTCGCCGGTAAGGTGGAAGTGCGCGGCGCGCCCGGCCGCGGCGTGAGTCTGGAAGAGGTCGCGCGCATGAGCACCGACTTCGGGCAGCGCTACGAGCCCATCTTTGGGCGCGGGCGCGCCGCCCCTTCGGCCTCGGGTCCCGGCTTCGTGGCCCACCTGGCGCGCGTCCATGTGGACGAGGAGACCGGCGCGGTGCGCGTGCTCGACTACGTGGCGGTGCAGGATGTCGGCAAGGCGCTCAACCCCGCGGGGGTCGAGGACCAGATCTGCGGCGGCGTGGCGCAGGGTATCGGCTGGGCGCTCTACGAGGGGCTGGTCTACGACGAGGACGGACGGCTACAGACGGGTTCGTTCATGGACTACGCGCTGCCCTCGTCCGAACTGGTCCCGCCGATCACGCCGGTCATCGTCGAGGTGCCCGCGCCAGAGGGTCCGATGGGCGCGCGGGGTGTGGGCGAACCGCCCATCGTGGCCGGGGCCGCCGCGATCGCCAACGCCATCGCCGACGCCAGCGGCGTCCACCCCACCGCCTTGCCCATGACGGCCGAGCGCGTGCTGGAGGCGCTGCGGTCACGCTGATCTCGCTGTGACAGCGGCGAGGGACATCCTCGCCGCTGTCGCTCCCTCACCACGCGACGATACCGTTTTCATCGTGGGACTCGCCCGTCGGGCCGTCGTCGGCCAGGGTGGCCAGTCGGACCGGGGTGGTGGCGGCCTGTTCGACCGTCCGATATCCACGGTGGGCGTTCAGGTCCGTCATGGCGCTGAATCTCTTGGGTCTCGATACGGCTCCTGGATGAGCCGGTCGAGCCACTCCACGAGCAAGCCGCGCTCGGCGGACGTGAAGGCGCCCGGCGCCGCGGGTAGCAGGGCTTTGAGGGCCACGGCATGGCTGATAGCGTCACGGCGCGGCCCGGCGTGCGCGGGCGCCTCACCGAGGGCGGGGGGCGCATCCGTGGTCATGGCCGCGAGGACCGCCTCGCGCGTCAGGTCGGACACGGCGAGGTCGCGGCCCGTGTCCTCGACGGCGATGAGCGTGAGGACGACGCCGGCGCCGGCGGCGTGGATCATGCGCGTCGCCCTGTCCACGCCGACGCGCAGTCGGCCGGCCGCGGCCACGCGCCGCACCAGCCCCTCCAGGATCTTGTGCCCCTCGACGGCGGCGGGAGACATGACCCCCGGCCGGGGATCGCCGTACATGAGCGCATAGAGGGCGGGGTTGGCGAGGCCGAAGCCGACGTGCAGGTCCCACCCCGCGCGCAGGTCCGCCACGGGGTCCTCGCCGCCCCTCCGCGCGACCTTGGTCCGCACGTACCGCGCGAACCCGTCGTCGGCGACCGCGTCGAGCAGGCCTTGCATGTCGCCGAACTGGCGGTAGATCGTCGGGGGCTGCACTCCCGCGGCGGCGCTGACCGCGCGCGTGGACACCGCCTCCCGCCCGCCCGCGGCCAACAGCGTCGCGGCGGCCCGCAAGATCCGGTCGCGGGGGCTCGACGACGCGGCGGCCGTGTCATCACCGGCGCTCAGCCTATCAGCGATGGTCCCCGGCGTGTCATCGCCGGCGCTCAGCAGGTCAGCTGTGGTATCCAAAGGTCCTCCCAACACGCCGGGGCGTGGACACGAAGCGGGTCATACGGCCTCCACGACGGGGCACAGCCCGCAGGCGCCGCGTCGCGGGTCCCCTATCAATGGTAACACCACGCGGTTATCGCGTCTTGCGTTTCCATTGATATCGTGATAATATTATCACTGTGAACAGCCCGCATCGGCGGGACGACAGGGCTAAGGCATGCCGCCCGGCTTCATCCGTCCTTGATGCGGAGATGGAGGGCACGTACAACGCGGACTGGCTCGACGTCGGCGTGCCCGGCGCCGCGCCGGTCGCGGGCACGGTCATGCCCGACCAGGTCTTCGCACGGGCGAGAAAAGACTGAGATTAGGAAGACTAGGAGAAGTACCATGATCATCGTCACTGGAGCCAACGGCCAGCTCGGCCGGACGGTCGTGGAGCGGCTGCTCGAACGCGTCCCCGCCGCGCGGATCGGTGTGAGCGTCCGCAACCCGGAGAAGGCGCGGGAACTCGAAGAGCGGGGCGTCCGCGTCCGCCGGGGCGACTTCGACGCCGCCGCGAGCCTCGCCCACGCCTTCGAGGGGGCGTCGCAGGTCCTCATCGTCTCGTCCAACAGCGCCGGCGAAGGGGCGGTCCGCCAGCATCGCGCGGCGATCGACGCGGCCAAGGCGGCCGGCGCCCGCCGGATTCTCTACACGAGCCACATGGGCGCGAACCCGGCCTCGTCCTTCCCCCCCATGGTTGACCACGCCGCCACCGAGGCGGCGCTCCGCGACTCCGGCGTCCCATTCACGGCACTGCGCAACGGCTTCTACGCAGCCACGACGGCCATGCTGCTCGGCCACGCGCTCCAGACGGGCGAGCTGGCCGTGCCGGAGGACGGGCCGGTCGCCTGGACGTCTCACGCCGACCTGGCCGAGGCGACGGCGGTCGCCCTGGCCGAGGAGGGCCTCGACGGCGTGAGCCCCGACCTCACGGCATCCGAGGCGGTCGACATGGCCGGCGTCGCCGCGATCGCCGCGGAGCTGACCGGCCGCTCGATCCAGCGGGTGGTCGTGTCGGACGCTGACTACCGGGCGGGTTTGGTCGCGCACGGCGTCCCAGAGCCAGCCGCGGATATGCTCGTGGGCCTCTTCGCCGCCAGCCGGCAGGGCGACTTCGCCCACGTCGACCCGACGCTCGCCCGCCTGATCGACCGGCCGCCGATGCCCGTGCGGGACGTCCTGAAGGCGGCGATTTCCCCGGCCGGGTGAGGTCCCGGCGCCGGTGGAAGGCCGGGCGATCACCGAGGCCCGCACCCGAACTCGGCTCCGGCGAGCTCCTCGTCACCGGACTCCTCCGCATCGGGGCCGTGCCGCGCTACCGCCGACGGCGCACGCGACGCACGACGCGGCCGCGGGTCCGGCTAGGCGCCACGCTGCCGCGACGCCCGTAGCACCGCGTCGTGGATGGTGACGGCACGGCCGTCGGGATCGGTGGCGCCGCGCTCACGAGCCGCGCTGACGACGATGTCCCATCCGCGCGGGTCGAGTAAGGCGACGATGTCGGAGGCGGTGAAAAGCAGCTCTGGTAGCGGTGGGCGCGGGATAGTCGTTTGTAGGTCCGAGGGATGGTGGCCGACGATGAGCAAGGAACCGCCCGGCGCTACCGCGGCGGCGAGGGCGCGAAAGAGCGCTTCACGCGGCTTCTTCGGCAGGTGCATGAATTGGGCGGACACCAGGTCGTAGGACGCCTCGGCGGGGACCCATGCGGTCAGATCCTCATGAAGCCAGTTGATGCGCCGCGCGACAGCGGCGTCGCGCTCGGCGGCCTGGGCGGCGCCGCGTTCCAGTGCGACGGTGGAGACGTCGACCGCGGTGACGCGCCAGCCGCGCTCGGCCAGCCAGATGGCGTCCGCGCCTTCCCCGCAGCCAACGTCGAGCGCCGTACCGGGGGCGAGGTCAGCCGCCTTGGTGACGAGTTGCGGGTTAGGGTTGCCGCTCCACAGCGCGCCGCGCGAGCGGTAGCGCTCGTCCCAAAACTCTTCGTTAAACATGTTTCCCACGTCTGCGGCGTGCGGTCGCTCGTCCATCGTCTTTCTCCTCGTTCTCGTTCTCGTTCTCGTCGTCATTGCCGACGCCCGTCCGGAAGCCGTCGCGGTCGTCCTGGCTGTCCAGGCGCGCGGCCGAGATGACGCCGCCGGAGATGATCCGTCCGCCATAGCCGGTCACCTCGGCGCGGCCGGAGGCTAGCAACCCCGAGGGCGCGGCGCCGTCACGCGACAGGTAGTTGTGCGCATGCGCGGCCGGGGCGTTGCGGGGCTGGCCTGTATCGATCACCAGCACCGAACGTCGCGCGGGCGAGCGCCTGAAAGCGCGATGTCGGGGCGATGCGTCGCGGAGGCTACACGCCTTCGACGCGCACATGCGGGTAGTTTGCCGCAAGCGCCGTGATGTCGTCGATGTCGCCGGTCAGAATGATCGTAGACTCGCGGCGTGGACAGGGCCACATGACACTTGACGCTGGTGGGAAGCTGTCCTTCGGCATCCAAATGCGCAGAAACGCGGGTACGCTGTCACAAAGATGAGGGCTTGGCGCAATGTCTGGATGTTCCACGCTGCA
>JAABVA010001583.1_pt1 | contig 24084 bp, 29 predicted proteins | sample 5560331 | NCBI WGS metagenome assembly JAABVA01 (sample SAMN12812661, study PRJNA571458) | rock metagenome | isolation source: Antarctica rocks | place: Antarctica: Victoria Land, Mt New Zealand sud | collected 2016-01-07
TGACGCCCGAGTGGTCACCCGGACCGGTAGCCGAAGTCAGCGCCGCTGGGCGGTGGTGTCGTAGTTGTCGTCGGCTTTGACCTTGCGCTTGGCGAGTCCGCCGAGGCCGAGCAGGCCGAGCAGGCCCGGACGTGGGAGCACTCCGGGCGGACCGGAAATAGGAGACGTTGCTCACATCCCGTCCGCTTCCACCGTCGCACCGATAGCCGGCAGCGAAGACGTCCCAGATGCACAAGCACGGTCGGGGTTGAGGAGGCGGTGCACCATGAGGTGCCCACACACACCGCAGTGCCCGCCAGGGGAGCGGGCGGACCGGGAAGCTGCCCGTGTCCTGGCCGGTCATCCCGAGCAGGGATGGTCACTGCTGTGCAACGGCGTAATCGCCTTCGATGACACCGGCGAGCTGCTGCCTGACGGCAGCGTCGTCGTTCCCCACCGTGGGACAGCCCCCGCACAGTCGATGCCGTCGCGCCAGCGCCCCCGGGACACCTGCGTGCCGCATGCCGCCGGACACGGCACTGCCGCGCAGGGGGCGTGAGCTGGCCGGGCCACATGGACCCGGGCGGCCCTGCTGCAACAGCGGGGGTGACCGGCCCGGCGCCGGAGGTCCGGGGAACGGTTGGCAGGGGGCCGCGGTGCCGGGACGGCAGGCAGCGTCGGCGCAGGCACGATACGCGCAAGCAGCGTCACCCGCTGTCCACGATAAGGCCCCGCACTGCAGTAGCGCTGGCGTCTCTCTGGCGGCCATCCACCAGGCGTCTCTGAACCGCGGGCATCCGTAGCGGCCGCGGGCATCCGTAGCGGCCGTGCCTGGCCACCCCACCCTGACAACGGCCGCTACCCCTGACCCGGAGGTTTGACCTGCACCGTGGAAGCGGCCGCTACCCCTGACCCGGAGGTTTGACCTGCACCGTGGAAGCGGCCGCTACCCCTGACCCGGAGGTTTGACCTGCACCGTGGAAGCAAGGTATGCCTTTGGCTGCCAGACCTCTGGCCCTGTTGGGCTGGAGGTGGCAGCATCGGCGGCGACCCGGCGGGGTCGGGGCGGATCGCTTCGACCGGGCGCGGTCGAGACGTGAGGGCGCACAGCGCGGGACGGGGGCCTGGGGTGGGGGAGCAGGACGCAAGTCCCGAGGAACGGCACGCGAGTCGCCCCGAGGGGGCGGGTGCCCCGGAGGCGGTGCTGGTGTCGCGTCATCGGGATCACCGGTTCCCGGGGCGGGGTCGGCGGGTCACTGTGCGGCTGGGTGATGAGGAGCTGGCGGCGATCGAGCTGGCGGCGGGGCGGGCGGGGTTGACGCCGACTGGGTTTGTGGGGGCGGCGGCGATCGCGGCGGCACGGGGGTCGGCGCGGCCGGCGGCGTCGGAGTCGCGGGAGACGCTTTCGGAGTTGATGGCGGCGCGGGCGGCGGTGCGCCGGTTCGGGGTGAACGCGAACCAGGCGGTGGCGGCGTTGAACGCGACGGGTGAGGCGCCGGACTGGCTGGGGCAGGCGGTGGAGGCGACCGCCCGGGCGGTGGCCCGGGTGGATGCCGCTGCCGAGCTGCTGCTGCGGCGCCGGCCGTGAGGACGGCTGTGGACCGCTGGGGGAGCGGGTTGTGATCGGGAAGGTGGCGCCGCGGGGGAGCCGGGTCGCCGGGCTGGTGCGCTACCTGTACGCGACGGGGCCGGCGCAGCAGGAGGGCCGGGGGCGGCGCAACCCGCACGCCGACCCGCGGGTGATCGGCGGGTTCGACGAACCGGGCGTGCTCGAGCCGGTAGTGGGGGAGGGGGGCCGGCGGGACTTCCGCCGGCTGGTGGCTTTGCTCGAGCAGCCGCTGGCAGCAGCCGGTGTCGGTGCGGACAAGAAGCCGGTCTACCACCTGATCATCGCGGCGAAGAAGGACCCCGAGACCGGGGTGCTGGTCGACCGCTACCTGACCGACTCCGCGTGGCGGGACATCGCCGAGACCTACCTGAACCGCCTCGGCCTCGCACCGAAGGGGGATGACCTGGGGGTGCGGTGGGTCGCGGTCCGGCACGCCGATGACCATGTGCACGTAGTGGCCACCCTGGCCCGGCAGGACGGACGCCGGGTCTTTCCCCGCAACGACTTCTGGCGGGCCGGGGAAGCCTCCCGGGAAGTCGAAGCCAAATACGGCCTCACGGTGACGGCTGCGAGTGACCGGACCGCGGCCAAGCGGGCCAGCTACGCCGAGACCGCCAAAGCAGCCCGGCAGGGCCATGGCGAGCCGGTGCGGGACAGCCTGCGCCGCTCGGTCCGGACCGCCGCCTCGGGTGCCAGCACCCTCGAGGAGTTCTTCGACCGGCTGGCCGACGACGGGCTGCTGGTCCGCCAGCGGTACTCCGAACGCAACCCCGCTCAGGTCACCGGCTACGCCGTCGCGCTACCCGAGTCGGTCGACCCAGGCGGGGCACCGATCTACTTCGGCGGCGGCAAGCTCGCCGCCGACCTCACCCTGCCCAAGCTGGCCCGCCGCTGGGAGACTGCCGTCCCGGCCGGCAGCGCCGCTACGGCCGTAGCCGGCACGGCGGCCGGGCAGCCTAACCAGAAGGCAACTACGTCCTCGTCGAGGTCGGCGGGCAAGCCGGGGGAGGACCGGCACCGGCTCACCGGCGAGGAACGGAACCGGATCTGGGAGCAGGCGACCGCTGCAGCGGCCCACGCCACCGAACAGGTCCAAGCCGCCGCCGGCGCCGACCCGCTGGGGGCGGGGGACGCCGCGTGGGCCGCCTCAGACTTCCTGTCTTCCGCGGCACGGGTCGTCGAAGGCCGCCGCGGCGGGCCGCTGACCGCCGCCGCCGCCACCTACGACCGGGCCGCCCGCGAGCTGTGGGGCCGCCTGCCGGCACCGTCGCAGGCCGGGCAGGGACTGCGCGCAGCGTCGGTGCTGCTGGCCTCGGCGCGGTTCGTCGGCCGCGGTGAGAACACCCAGCTGCTCGCCCTGCTCGCCCAGCTCGCCGCCCTGTCCGACGCCGTCACCCGGCTTCGGGAAATTCAGCACCGGGCCGCCCAAGCCGCCGCCGCCCGAGGCGCCGCCGAGCAGCTGCGCCTGACCGCCGCACAGCGGACCAGCCCGCGCGGCGGGGCGCCGGGCGCGACAACGACAGCGACCCGGACCCGCCGGGCGGGGGTGTCCTTCGACGTCGGCCGGCCCCGGCCAGGACCGACGCAGGGACCGGCCGGGCCGCACCGCGGACGTGGCCGGTAGGGCAAGTCCGGGCGGGCGCTCAGCCCGAGGGTGCGGCGGGGGAGGTTCAGCCGACCCGGAGGCTGCACCGGGTCGACTGCGAGCCGCTGGAGGCCAAGGCGGTCGCAGCTGCCGCGAGCTTGGGGCCCGTAACCTCGGTTATGGCGGGAAGCGTATTCGTGACTATCTTATACCTCGGGACTTATGCTGCCCTGAACGTGCCGAACTGTATTAGCGTTAAGGTAGGTATTGACCTCGGCCACCTCAGTAGTCGTACCTGCGACTAGCTGCTCCCACTCGGAAGAACGTTTCTTATGACTGCGTTCATTATTGGAGTCTTTGTGATCACAACGGTCACCCTAATTGGGATCGGCTATCCGTCCGAACGGGCTAGAGTGGGGGTACCCCAGAGGGTCTTGAGTGCGTGCGTGCTGATACTCGGGCTGTTCTTAGCACTAATGACGGGGAGTGGGGCGCTTCATGCAGTGGGCGGCATCTTGCTCTTTCTGGGATTGATGATAGGGCTAGTTGTAACCGCAAGTCGTTGAGATGGTTATAAGTTTCGGGATGGACTCCCCACTTGCAAGCTCAACGAGGTCTACGACCCTAGTAACACGTGAGTCACCGGTGGCCCGGTGTACAACCACTCTGGCACCGCCGACCACACGGGGCCGAATCTGAGGCGGTCATGACCCTGGAATCGCGTAAGCATCCAAATCGGCGGGAAGGTGCTCGGGGGCAACCAAGCCTTCGGTGAGATCCCTAATCCCCCGGACTATTGAGGCGGGGACGCGCTTCTCGCCGTCAACGATGATCCAGGCGAGGAGCAAACCTTCGGCCGGCTCTCCGTGATCGATGAGGTGCTGCACCTCATCCCTCTCGCTCTCGCTCAAGGAGTCCGCGACCGCCCAGACGAGAACGTGCACGCGGCCGAGGTAGTCCTCGGTGGCGCTCACGGGTTCCTCAGGACATTGGTCAGATAGCCCATCCAGATCTCCTCGCACAGCACGTCGACGGAGTCGCGGCCGGCGGCGGCCGCTAGGCGGACAGGCGGACCAGGTGGCGGTCGGCCTTGGCCACCGGCATGGCCCCCGGATTCTTGGCCAGGTGAGGCCACGCCACCGCCCCGACGTAGGGAGGCGACATGAGGAACGCGTGCGGTTCGTCGAGGACCCGCACGAGCCCATCGGGGCCGAGATGATTCAGATAGCTCCGGCTATCAGGACGACGCCGGCGCCGAACAGGACGAGTGGTGCGGCGACGACCAGCCGGCGGCGGGTTGCGAGGCTCGCCGGCAGGCACACCAGCGCCAGGACCAGGGCGCAGGTGCCCAAATGCAGCCGAGGGCTCCAGGTCACTCGCGACACTGCGCTCGAACAGGAGCTCTGGCTGCCGCTGGTGGTGGCCTGGGCAGCGTCGACGGCGAGCTGTCGGCTCAGCGGTAGCCATCGGCGGTCCTCGGTGGCGGCGGTGGCGGCGAGGTCGGCGGCTGCCGTCCGGGTCGCCGGGTCATGGCGGGCTACCCCTCGGCCCAGCAGGGTGCACGCCGCGCGGGCTTGGCGCTGGGCCTGCAGTGGCTGTGAGCTGAGCTGGCCGGTGGCGAGGGGAAGGACCGCGGCTGCCAGTACGCCTAGTGCGAGCACTGCCCCGAGCAGGCGCGGCCAGCGGCGAGCCCCGCTCCGGCGCGATAGTGCCCCGGGCTCGGCGGCCTGGGCAGGCTCGGCGGTCACGTGCCCGGAAGGGGAACTAGCCAGGGGTTCGGGGCCAGTAGCCGGTCGGGGACTTGCTCAGCCCAGGCGGCGATGGCGGGGGTGAGCAGGACCAGGCTGAGGGTCACGACGATCTGCCCGTCCTCGCCGCTGGTCAGGCCGCTGGAGTACGCCTGCCAGTCCTGGAAGTGACTGTGGATGTCGGCTCGTACTGCGTCGACCTGGGCCTGGGTGTAGCGGCTGGGTACTACGCACAGCCGCTGCCCGCACACCGGGCGCAGCTTGCTTTCGGCCAGCTCGGGGTCGCTCGCGCTGATGACCGGCACCTGGCCGCGCCCGGGCGGGCTGAACATGGTGACCTGCACAGCCACCCCGCTGGCCGTCAGGGCAGCCAGCTCGGCACCGAGCCCGTCCGGGGTGTCACCGGAGGGCCAGCCCCCTGCCGGGGGCGGGCACGGCGGCACTGTCCACGACGGCAGGCGGTGCCTGGGCGGTGGCCGGAGTGTGGACTGCGCGGTGACGGTGAGTTCGTCGTCTTGCCAGACCCCTGTGATGGCGGCCCAGCCCTCCAGGGCGCCGTCCTTCTCCCGCGGCTCGAGCAGAGCGGTCAGGTCCACCCCGCGGATAGCCACCCCCAGCCCGGACGGCTGCGGCGGCTCCCGGCCCGGTAGGTAGCCGATCGATCGGACGGCCAGCGGCGGCTCGAACCACACGACGCCGGCAACGCTTACGACACGACCGAACGCGGACACCCCCGCCCCGGGGGCCACCGTCAGCTGCGACACGTCCACACCAGCAGTGTGACGCCCACCAACGGGACGCGACCGAGGCTGGCAGCGCCCGAGAGGCGGCTCGACGCCGGCGGGTGCCTGGGATGCCATGCGCGGGAATGGACGACGGGGCGAGCACTGGTGAGCCAGTTGCGGTAACCCGCGGCGGTCAGCGCAATGGCCAGGACGAGCCACCGCGCGAGAGCCGGCGGGCCAGGTGAGTTGTTGTAGGGCCGCCTGACGTGGGCCGGGAAGCCACAGGAGCGGCTACCGGTGCAGCAGTTGCCGGCCTTGAGCGCCGGGGTGCTCTGTTCAGTTGGACGGCGGGCTGTCGATGAACAGAGGACGGTCGGGACGGCGCAGGAGGCGAGTGCACGACAGGGCGGCCGTTCTCGTCACCGCTCGCTCCTTACCCGCTCGCGATGCCCTCGCCGTCGATTTCCTGGCCCGCCGACCGTCTCACGTCCCACGCCTCACGCGCCGACTCCATCGTGAAGGGCGGTCACCTGGCCCATCGTGGACGCCTACGACAACGCCGCCGGCCGTGGGTCGCCCGCGGCGCTCGACGGTCCCTGGCGACTGAGAAGAAGCCGGTGGCACGATCTGGTGGGAGGGGGCTGCCGTGCCGGCACTGCTGGGCGTCGTCATTTTTCTGCTTCTGTTTGGTCTCCCCGTCGCCGCCCTGGTGGCAGCGCGAAGGCTGCCGCCGCCGAAGCGTCGGCCGGTCCGGGGTGATCGTTCGTGGGAGTTGGCTCAGGAGTTCCGTCTCGTCGGTGCCGACTTCACAGAGGTGCAGCTCGCTGTGCAGCAGGGCCGAACTGCCACACCCAGCCGGCTTCAGCCGGCGGCCCACGCGTTCGCCAAGTACGCACTGGACGTCAACGCTCTCGGCCGATCCGGCGGCCGTCGACTGTCTCGACGCACAGCCCGCCTGCTGCTGATCGCCTACGCCGCGGCCGTCGTCGTGGCGCTCGCCGTCGCCGTCGCGGATCACTTATGGCGGGTGCTTGTGCAGTCGAGCACGTATCTCATCTTCTATCCCGTCATGATCGTGGCTTTTGGCCGCCGACGTCACCGAACATCTCAAGCAGCCCTGGATGCGAACGCACCCGCCGCCGAGGCCGGCCGCGGAGCAGGCGCTGCACCGCCAGTCGCGGTCCGCAGGAAGCATGACTGATCAGGCGTATCACCGGCATCACCGACCAGGCAGCGGCAGAAACCCATGTTGCCGGTCGGAGCTTGATGCCGTGTCTGGGGTCCGTGCGAGCTGGCTGACTGCGGAGATAACGCTCGAGTAGGACCCTTCGCCCAGCGTTGGGTGACTGGCCGCGTCGCCAAGGGAGGTGACCGGAGTTCGGCAGAAGGATGAGGACCAGAGATGAGCAGGACGGTCAGGTCGATTCTGACGGCGGGGCTTTTTCTGACGTGGGGCTGTGCCGCGTGCGGTGGATCTGATTCGTCGGCGGGTCGCGCTCCCAGCGGTCAAGCGACTACTGCGCCGGTAAGGGTCAATACCACGGATAGTTGCAGTATCAGTCCAACGAAAAGCCTACTCGGAAAGCACTTGACGAACAGTCAAGCCAACGAACTTGCACGAGTCAGGATTCGCCAACGGGTAGAGGCTCTGGCGTTCGGCGTTGTGGCTTGCGACTATGAGTTCGGAACTGCCTCGATGAAGTTTGCATCGGACGAGGTGCGGAGGATCGCGGACGGGGACCGCTGCCAGCCGCAGTCGTTCACGAGCTCCTTGCCTGACAACAGCAGCCCCTACCGCGGCGAGCGGATCACGGTGCGCTTCGTGAACCACTGCCAGTCGGGTGACCACACGCACGTGACGCAAGGCTCCCTGCTGTTCGCCCGGGGGGCGCTGCGGTGGGGCGCAGGTACTCGCCTCTCCTGATGCACCGGCGCCCACCCGAACGTCCATCGGCTCGCGAGCGAGGCTTGGTGACAGCACCGGACGGGGCGGCGCAACCGTCCCGTCCGGTGCTCAGGACGGCTGGACCGGCTCGGTCGTCTGTGTGACCTCGTCGAAGAAGACCACCTCGTAGTCGGTTCCGAGCTCGTGCTGGACCCGGGCAGCGAGGCGCCGGCCCCGCTCGTTCCAGTCGGTCTGCACAGTGGTATTCGGCCAGGCGTAGCCGTTCGACCGCAGCGTGTCGGTGTAGTCGCCTCCCCACTGCTCGAGCTGCCGGCGCAGCTCGTCCGACAGCAGCAGCCCGGCCTCGGGCCACAGCGGGAAGGCGTAGTAATCCGCCATGACCTTGACGCGGCGTGCGCTCACGAGCAGACCGTAGGCGACGCAGGTACACCGGTCGAGCCGGCCCTTACCGGGCACCGTTCACCTTGGCGTAACCCGGAAACACGCCCCTGACCAGCCCAAACGCAGGCGCCGATAAGAAACCTTATGTAAACATGACGTGTCGGCAGGTGCTTGCAGGGCTCTCGGCGGACCTCCCCTACCGGGGCGACGGGGGGTCGGCGGAGAGCGTGCCGTCCTCGTGCAAGGTCACCCCGGCATGCCAGGAGGAGATGTGCGCCCCACAGCTCGTCGAGGTGAACCGGAGCAGGCGGACCGTCACCGTCCTGTCGAGGAGCACCCGGCGGGACCGGCTGACGATGCGCAGTGAGACCGGCTCTGGCTGCTGGGCCCCGCCCTGCGCAGCAACGATGAGGACGTCGCTTGCGCGGTTCGTTGTGCACGTGCCGCGGAAGCAGAGCTGGACGGTGGTCCCGGCCGGCTCGGCCGCATACCGGTGATCGAGGATGGCCGTGACCCCCAACGGGGGCGGCTCGGTGTTGCCACACCGCTGCGAGCAGCCAAACAGCCCCAGCGCGCCCACCACGGCGACGCCGAGGCCGAACCGCGTCCGCCAACGGTCCCGCGCCGTCGGGTGACGGTCCGCCGAAACGGTCAACAGCGGGCCTGGCCGCCTGCTCGCGTGAGGGAACATGGCCCGGTGAGCGAACCCGACCCGGCGCTGCCCGCGGGCTACCCGCAGCTGCTCGATGAGCTCAAGGCGGCCGTCGCCGGGGCCCGGCTGCGGGCGCACCGGGTCGTCAACACCGAGCTGCTGGCGCTGTACTGGCAGCTCGGGCACGCGATCCTCGAGCGCCAGCAGGCCGAGGGCTGGGGCACCAAGGTCATCGACCGGCTCGCGGTCGACCTGCGGGGGGCGTTTCCCGGCATGCGCGGCCTGTCGCGCAGCAACCTGTTCTACATGCGGGGCTTCGCTGCCGCCTGGCCCCAGAGTGGAATCGTCCAACAGCCTGTTGGACGACTTCCCTGGGGCCATGTCACCCTCCTGCTCGACAAGCTCGATACCCAGCCTGAGCGGGACTTCTATGCCGCCGCGGCGTCGGAGTACGGCTGGTCCCGCAACGTTCTGCTCAACCAGATCATGAACCGGTTGCACCAGCGGGTGGGCGCCGCCCCGTCGAACTTTGCCGCCCAGCTCCCGCCGGCTGACAGCGACCTGGCCCAGCAGCTGACTCGCGACCCGTACGTGTTCGACTTCCTCGCCCTGTCCGGGACCGTCGCCGAGCGGGAGCTGGAGACGGGGCTGATGGACCGGCTGCAGGCGTTCCTGCTAGAGCTTGGGCACGGCTTCGCCTTCGTCGGCCGCCAGTACCACTTCGAGGTCGACGGCGACGACTTCTACATCGACCTGCTGTTCTTCAACTGGGCCCAGTCCCGCTTCGTCGTCGTCGAACTCAAGATCGACAAGTTCGTACCCGAGCACACCGGTCAGCTCGGCTTCTACGTCGCCTGGGTCGATGACAACCTGCGCGTTCCGGACCGCCACTCCCCCACTGTGGGGATCCTGATCTGCGCCGGACGCAACGAGCGCGTCGTCCGCTACTCCCTGGCAGGCAGCACCGCCCCGCTCGCCGTCGCCGGCTACACCTATGACGCGCTACCTGCCGCCGCCCGCAGCGCCGTCCCCACAGACGCCGAGCTAGCCACCGCGCTCGGCTCCGCCCTCACAGAACACGACCAACTCACCGCCGACGTGAAACACCAGCGACCTGTAGAAGATGGCTAGCGCCTGGGATTCCGTGCAACATCCGCCTGCTTGGGAGGCGAAGACCGAGGTGACAGCGGGGATGCGTCTACTACGAGTGGGCGGCGAAGCCGAGGCGCGCCTAGCAGTGCAGTGCGAACTCGGTGTGGACCGCTGGCGGGGCGGAGCAGCCGACGTGCAGGCTGCCGATGTCGAACACCTGCCAGGCGGGGGCGCACCTGTGGTTGGGGTGAGGCGAAGCGCGACGGCGGCGCCGTCGAGCTGGCTGGTGGCGGGGTCGATGGTGGCGAAGGCGTAGCCCGGGGTGCCGGTGGAGAGCCGGATCGTCTCCACCCGGTAGGGGCGGGTGCCGGCACCGGATGTCAGGGGGCTGGTGTGCACGGCGGTAGCCACTGCCAGGGCTTCGGCTGGTGTTGCTGCCCGGCCCGCCGCGGGCGAGTAGTTGCCGTAGCCGGCTGGTACGCATGCCGCCAGCAGCCCGGCCGCGGCCAGGCTCAGCACCCCCGCAGCGCCCGGCCGCAACGTCCGGCCCTGCCGCCGGCCCCCGGGTGCCAGCTGGCGGGGGGCTGGCGATGCGCCGGTCTGGATGGTGCTCATCCCCACTTCATATCCACCACCCGAGTGCGGCACTGCAGGCGCGACCGCCACACCTGCCTTACTCGGCTGGTGCTGCCGGTCCGGCTGCGGCCGGGGACGGGGAGCTTGGCGGGTACCACCCGCGCCGCCGGGGATGGGAGAGTCCGGCGGGCAACTGCCCTGCACGCGCGTGCTTCGTAGTGTGCTGCCGGGCTGAGCGGCGAGGAGGCGCAAGCCAAGGCGGCGCAGCCCTCGCACACTCACCAGACCCGCCGGCGGTGAACGCCGGTGCGCGACCCGGCCAACGAACCTGCGGCAACTGTCAGGCCGGGGTAGTGCTCTGATGGGGCTCGCCGCTGCCGACCTCGGCGGCGGGGACGGTTGCGCTAGCCAGGGCAAGAGCGGCGTTGCGGCGCTTAAAGACCAGGCCGGCCGCGGCGGGGATGGCTGCGATGCCTGCGATGCGCATCCACGGTTGGTTGACCTTGTGGCCCAGGGCTGCGTCGAGGCTGAGCTGACCGGGGCCGCCGAGGGCGAGCGAGGCGGCGGTCAAGGCAAGGACCGCCGGGTACTCATAGCCGCCGGATTGGGCGAAGAAGCCGTTGTCCTTGTGCATCGATGCGGCGACGACCATGGTCCCGGCCGCTGCTGCGCCAGCGGCGGGGGTGGCCAGGCCCAGGGCCAGCAGCGCACCGCCGCCGGCTTCGCCGGCGCCGGCGAGTACCGCGTTGAGCTTGCCGGGGGTGAAGCCGACCGAGTCGAAGAACCCGCCGGTGCCGGCCAGTCCGCCACCGCCGAACCAGCCGAACAGCTTCTGGGTGCCGTGGGCGATCAGCGTGCCGCCGACCCCCACGCGCAGGGTGAGCAGTCCAAGGTCACGCGCATCCGTCGTCATGATTCTCCCGCCAAAGTGGTTGCGAGTTCAAACACTACCTGCGGGCCTGCGAAAGGCCGCGTCCTGAGCTGCCGGAGCTGGCCCCCGTTCAGTACCGGACCGTCTTCGGGCTGCTGGCCCCTTGTTCCTCGCGCCCGACAGCGGCCATAGAAATACGGCGCGGAGCACTCCCAGAAGTGTCAGGAGGACACTTTTCCGCGGGGTGCTGCTGCACGGTCATCGTTCACCCAGCTGTCCGGGTGGGTGAGGGCGCTGCGTTCAACTTCGAGCAGCTGCTCGCCGCCGCGTTCGGCGTCATAAGCCCGCCGTCCGCCGCGCAGCCCGAACAGCCGTTTGGCGAACAGCAAGTAGACGACAGCGGCCACGTTGATCACGAACGCGGCGCCGCGGGTCAACGTCACCCCTTTGAGCAGCTCCCGGACCTCCAGCGGCAAGAACACCGCGGTAGCGACGGCGGCGAAGTACTCCCCCCACCGGGCCAGCAGCCACAGCCCGACCGCCTCGACGGCCTCGATCGCGGCGTAGCCGGCGAGCAGAGCCGCGACCAGGTTCAGCCGCGAGGGCTGGGTCGAAAGGGCGTGCTGCAGCTCGCGGACCAAGGCGAGCTGGTCGACGTGGATCCCCGAGGCGCGAAACGTCGGCAGGTCCCGGGTCAGGGCGTCCTGGATGGAGGTGCGGGCGGACTTGAACCGCAGCACCCCGTACACCGCCAAGGCCAGCAGCACGGTGCGCGCCACCCGCTCCAGGGCCAGCAGCCGCAAGATGATCGCCGAACGCAGCGCCTTGCCGCGCAGCACCAGCGGTGCCTGGTCCGCCGGCCCGCAGTGCCTGGGCTGGCCGAGGACGAAGTCGCCGCACCGCAGGCACCGCCACACCGTGCCAGCCCCCGTCCGGCCCGAGAGCCGGCCCGCGAGCTCGGGCTCGTCGGGGGCGTAGGTGACGTGGCCCCTGCGCCCGCAGGTCCGCAGCTCCCACCGCGACGGGCGCGCCGCGCCGTGTTCGGCGCCGCCCTGCTGGGAGGCGCTCGGCGCTCTCACGCCGCCAGCCGCCGGCCGCATGAGCTTGGTATCCCTCTAGTCGCGATGTGCATGCCCTCATCGTGACAGTGAGCAGGCGGGGCGAGGCGATTCTCATGTGAACCCGCAGCGCCGGGGGAGGGGGTGCCTATGACGGTCAGTGGTTGTCTTTGCAGGTGGGCAGTCGGCGGAGTCAGCGAGGCTGATGACGATCTGCCGTGGCGCCATGGCCGTGTGGAGCCGGGCGAGCAGCTCCGGGTGGCTGAGGGCAAGGTCTTGCTCGACGCCGGCCGTGTCTGCGGCGTCGTCGACTGTGGCTGCGCTGTCCCACAGGGCCAGCGCCACGGCGCCACCGCCGCGTCGTCGTGGCACCACCGGCGGGGAGCGGGCGGGCCGGAGCGCGTAGGGGTTTTACCACCGCCGGCGGTCACCGTCCGGGCCCGCCCCACGACCACCTCGAGCCGCCCTTGCCGAGCGCGTCAGCGTTGGGCGCGGCCGCCAAGGTCGGGGTGCGGGCGGATCGCCCACTAGGACAGGGCGACCACTAGGACAGGGCGACCACTAGGACAGGGCGACCACTAGGACAGGGCGACCACTAGGACAGGGCGACCACTCCCCCATTGAAGGCTGCGGCCCAGCTCGCCGAGCCCAGCAAGGACACCCCGCTCGGCCTCCGGGTCGAGCTGCCACGCCGGGATCAGCCAGCGGCGCGCCCGCTTGAACGCCAGCAGCCGGCCCGCTGCCAACGCACCAGTGACGGCCTGCTCGGAGGTGCCGAGCAGGCGGGCGGCTTCGGCGCGGCTCACCGACGCCTGCTCGTCGAGTGCTGCGCGCTCAGCAAACTGCTTGCGCAAGTTGGCAAGGACGCCGGCGTCGACCTCGCCGCGGTCCGAGGCTGCCCCCTACAGCGCCCATCCAGCGTCTGCCCGCTGCCCCAGTCGGTCGCGGCCAGCACGACGTTGAGCTCGCCAGCCGGGGCGTCTTGCAGCAGCAGCGCCTCGGCGTTGCTGCGCCTTCCCCAGCCGCCCAGCAGCCGGCTCGCCGGAGGCGACTGGCACCACTCCCCCGCCTATGGCGCACGGTGCTGGGCCTTGGTTGCGGCCGGGCGGGAGGACTTATTTGCAGCGGTAGTCATCAGCGCACCTCTCTTCTTCAAGAACTCAGGCCACGCAAGCTCACGCAAGCACCGCAACGCTGGTCCGGCAGGGCTGTTCAACTACGCCGGCGTCGGCTTCGCTTTGGCGTATCTGCCATCGGCTCGGCCGCTGTGAGCTGGGCTATCAGCGGCTCGGCTGGCACGGTGCTGGCCGGCTCAGTGCTAGCTGCGGCCGGGTGCTGAGCGTCCCGGTACTGGGCCAGCACGGCTTGGGGCACTCGGCCGCGGGGTGAGACAGCCACGTCGTTTTCCGCCGCCCACGCCCGGACCATCGAGGGCTCGACCTCCCCAGGTCGCCTAGCAGGACGCCGACCTGGCCTGGAACCCCCGGCTCCCCGTCCTGTCCGGCGGGCCGCGGCGATGAATTCGCCCAGGCTCTGCCGCAGGCGCTGCGCATGCTCTACGGACAGGTCGATCTCGTAGGGCTGGCCATCCAGGGCGAAGCTGACTGTCTCAGCCGCCTGAGAACCGTCGATGTCGTCAATGAACTGGACGGCGGTCGTGCGTACCAACTAGTGCCCCCGTGTCTCTTCGCTTGCTGGTTCGTATTCCTGCTACCCGCGGACCGACGTCAATCGCTGGCCTCAGCAGGCAGTACGTGAATGGTGACCGGACGGACATCCTCAAGCATGAAGACGCGTGGGCTGTTCCAGGTCGCCCGTCCTTGTCCGGGCCCTTGGATCGGCAGCTTCGCTTGGAACCGGTCGGATAGGCGCTGCTGGAGCGGCTGTGGCCCCGTGGGTGGGGAGCCTGCGCAGTACAAGCTCCGCCTCCTGCGGCCGAAAGTCTTGACGCGAACACGACACGCCGATTGGAATCAGTCGGCTTGCTGCTAGCAGGGGGTTGACTGCCCCTATGCCGCACCCGCGCTACAAGGGCCCCCGAGAGCCAGTGCTTCTCCGCCTTAAACAGCAGGACAAGGAGCTATTGAAGCGACGGGCACAAGCGGCCGGGCTGGACTACACCGAGTACGTACTGGCCCTGGTGCAGCGCGACGAGGTAGATGAGGGCGGACGTCCTCGATGGTTGCCCGTTCACCTGCAAGAAGAACGTCTTCCGCTCGCCATGTAGACGTAAGACTTGGCCGACCATCCGGCGGCCTAGGCACAACGAAGCCCCACACCCCAAGTCGTTTGGCCGCGAGTTGGGTGCAGGGCTTCGTCGAGTACCTCAGGAGGAACCATACCCCCCGCCGACTGGCGGGTCACGCATGCCTGCAGATGTGGATCGTGGGCGTGTCGTGACCTGCAGCTGAAGCCTGCGCGTGGCCGGCGCCGCCTGCGGCGGTGACCGGTTCGGCGGCCGGTTCCGGCCGCCCTCTCCCCCGTACTGACGCGTGGGCGCTGACGGGTGTTCTGAGCCCCCGGGCGCTGGTGCGGGTGGCTGACGTGGACGCCTACGGCCAGGTGGTGAACACCTACACCCGCCGGGCCCGCACCGACGGCCCGCGCCCAGGCGCGCCGTGGGCGGTGTACCTGGCCGACGACGCCGGGGCGTTTCGGCTGCTGGCGTTCGACTTCGACGCCGGCAAGGGTGACCCGGCCGCCGACGCCGCCACCTTCTGCGGCTGGCTGAAGCAGGCGGGGCTGCCGCATGTGCTGGCCTGCTCCGGGCCGTCGGGTGGCCGGCATGTGTGGCTGGCGCTAGCCGATCCCCAGGCGGCCGGGACGGTGGACGTGCTGGCCCGGCTGGTGCGGGCCCGGCTGCCGAGCTTGGACATCGCCCCGCTGGCCAATCCGGTCACCGGCTGCGTGCGCCCCCCAGGGGCCCCGCACCGGGCGGGCGGGGTCTCCCGGGTGCTGGCCGGTGACCTGGCCGCCCTGACCTGCCCGACAGTCACAGCCGCCGGGGTGGGCCGGCTGCTCGATCAGCTCACCGCCGCCCGCATTGAGCCGGCGGCCCCGGTGGATCCGGCCGCACCGCTGCCGGTGGACCGGGCGGGCCGGCTCTACCTGCCGGGGGTGCGCCGCGAGCTGCCGCCGGCCAGCGCCACGGCGCTAGCCGGTGCCGCCGAGGCCGCTGATGCCGCTGATGCCAGCGCGGTGCTGCGCCGGGTGCTGGCCGGCGCCGCGGCGGCCAGGTGGCGCTGCGCCGACGTCGCCGCCCTGGCCGCCGGGGCCGGCCGCTCCCCCGGGCTGGAGCACCTGCGTTCCCAGGGGCAGGGCCCGGGAGCGCCCAGGCGGGTCCGTAGCCCGGCGGAGTGCGGCCGGGTGCTGTCCCGGCAGTGGGACCGGGCGGTGCGCTGGGTCGCCGCCCACCCCCGCGCCGCCGCGGAGCAGGACCTGACGTTTGAGCCCCGAGCGGCCGCCCTGGCCGCCGTGGTCGATGCCGTCCAGGTCCGGGCGGATGCCGCGCCGGGGCGGTGGGCCGGTCCGGGTGGCCCGACCGACCGGCGGGTGCTGGACGCGATCTGCGTGCTGTCGCTGCAGGCGATGAGCGGGCCGGTGCAGGCCGACATCCGCCGGCTGGGGCTGCTGTGCGGGATCGGCCGGGAGACCGCCCGTACCGCGCTGCTGCGCCTCGCCGCCGGCGGCTGGCTCGCCCGGCACTCCCCTGCCGACGGGCCCCGCGCCGCGGTATGGATCTTGTGCCAGGAGTTGTCCACAGTCGTTGACGTACCAAGCCGGTCACAAGCGGACCCGCGCCCCCCTGGGGCTGGTCCCGCCGAACGACACCGGTGGATCACGCTGCTGCGCGCCCGGCTGTTCGCTGCGGCCCACGACGTGTTCACCCCCGCCGGTGGTCTAGGTCATGCCACCGGTCAGCTCTACGCCACCCTTACCGCTGCGCCAGCCAGCATCGGGCAGCTGACCCATCGGCTGGGCTGCACTCCTGATGAGGCCGGCTACCGGCTAGGGGCGCTGCGAGCCGCACGCCTAGTCCGGCGTTCCCCCGGAGGCTGGTGTGTGGTTCGAGTCGACCGCCGTGATCGGGCCGCGCTGCGTCTCGGGGTCGCCGGACGACTCGCCGACCGGGGCCGCCGGTACGCCCTCGAGCGGGAGGCGTGGGCCTGGTGGGGCGCCGAGCTCGCCTGGATGCACGCCCTCCGCCGCGGCCCGGCTAGCCGGCGCCCCGGCCTGGGTCAGCTCAGCGTCGTCGACCCCGCCGGTAGTCCCCCGGCCCGGGCACCGCACCCCCGCCGCGTCGACGGCCGGGCCGACTTCGCCGCCGCCCGCCAGGCACTGGCCTGCAGCGCCACCAGGCCGGGCGTCGCCGCGCCTACCGCCTCCGGGCCCACCAGTCGAACCTGGTCGGAGGCAGCCTGACCCCAACCCGTCCGCCCGCGGTTGTGGCCTCAAAGCCGCCGGGCCAGGCAATGCAGCGGTGCCGGCCTACGGCCGGCGCACCTGTTTCCGGTGGAACCTGCGGAGTGTGTGCGGCCGCCCCCACGGCTACCAGCCCCGCCGCGCGCACCCCGTGATCGTCTGCCCCTTGCGGGCCGCTGGCGCTGCACACCATCACCGGGCCCGGACCGCGCGTCGGCGGCTGGCACCCGCGGTCCCTGCGGCCACCTCGGCAGGAGCGTACGGGCAGGCAGCAGCGCCTGCCCCACCCGGCCCGCAGCCCACCAGGAGGAAACCGTGCCCACCACCAGCACCGACCCCAGCACCGCCCAGATCACCGACAGCCGCGACCGGCACCCGCGGCCGCACCCGCCGGGTTACCGGCGCCGCAGCCGGACCGATGTTCACCGACTCCCAGACCAGCGACCCTGCCAGTGCAGCTGGTTGCCCGCGGCCCGCAGGACACCATCGTGCGCACCGGTGAAGACGCCGCCGGTCGCCACGTCACAGTCCCCGTCGGACGCACGCTGCTCTACACCTACGACACGGACACCATCGCCGCCCACGTCGCCGCCTGACGCCAGGCCGCCACCCGTGTGTTCCCCAACCGCTGACGCCCCCCTCCGCCGCCTGGGTGCCAACGGGCTGCTCAGCGTCGGCGCCGCCGTACTGCACACATCTGCGGCCAGTTCCGGCCCGTGGTCACCGCCGGCCGCCCGCCCGTCGCGCCGTCACCGTCACCACGCCGGCTGTCCACAGCCGCTCGAGTGCCTGGCGGCGCCGAGGGTCGCACCCGGCCAGGGGTCGGCTTCGGACTTGGCTTCGCTCATGGCCCGCAAGTTGGCGACACGCCGAGGGCTTCTAAGGTCCCCAAGTTAACTGAGTTACCGCAGTAACCTCGGGTACCCGCACCGGAGGAGTCAGTCTTGCGAGTAACTGCCATCGTCAATTCCAAAGGGGGCTCAGGCAAGACAACGACAGCCGTTAACTTGGCCGCCGCCGCCGCCCTCGACGGCAAGCGGGTCTTACTCGTCGATATGGACAAGCAGGGCTCGGCTACTCAATGGCTGGGCCACTCCCCCGACAACGAGGGCCTTGTTGACGCCCTATTAGGTGAAGTCTCCTTGGCGTCCATCGTCGTCGAGACGGGTGTCAACGGCTTCTACCTGGTCCCCGCCAGCGTGGCTGTTCAGCACGACCGCATCACGTCAGAGACGGGCTACCAGTACCTACTCCGAGAGGCCCTGGCCAAGGCTGGGCGCTGGGATTGGGTTATCATTGACGCCCCGGGTGACTTGGGTCCAAGCACGATTATCACGCTGACCGCTGCCACCGACGTGCTCGTGCCCATACCGGCCGGTGGCATGGAACTTGACGAAGTGCCGAAGGTCCAGGCGACAATCGCCAAGGTCAAGTTCCGGCTCAACCCTGAGCTTGAGGTCGCCGGGGTTCTGCTGACGCAGGTACGAGTCTATGGCCGCAACACCAGTGTGCTTGCCCGCGAGGTCCAAGAGCAGTTGCGCCAGGACTTCCCGGGTCAGCTGCTCGACACGTTCGTGCGTGACGACATGCGCTTCCGTGAGGCGCCGGCGGCCCGCCAGCCCATCTCGGTCTATGACCCCGGCGGTAAAGGCGACGTCGACTACCGCAGTGTTTTGGCCGAGTTGCGGGAGCGGGAGGTCGTCCATGTCGGCTAGCCCTCGTACCCGCCTTGGAGGAAGCAAGGGTTACCAGCGCCCAGCGAGCGCCGTCCTCGACGACCTGACCGATCCGGGTACCCCAGGTACCCGAGTTGTCTCAGTGGTCGGAGATACCTCAAGTATCCGAGGTACCTCCGGTACCGAAGGAACCCCAGACTACTCAGATACCAGAGACACCACGGTTAACCCAGTTACCTCCGGTGTCCGAGCACCGAAGCCAACTATCGAGCCCCGCACGCACGTCAAGGTCGCAGCCTCACTAGCAGGGGAGATGCGAGACACTGTCTGGTTCCTCAGTGAGCACGGCCGGCCCCGAGTCCAGCTAGGCGAGCTGTTCGACGAGGCAGTGAGGGCCTGGCTTGACGCCGCCAAGGCCGAGCACAACGGAGGAGAGCCGTTCCCAGTAAGAGGCCGGCTGAGGTAGCCAGGGGCACGCCCCGGCTCGCCGGCACTCAGGCGGCCACTAACTTTGGGTCAGCGAAGCTGACAAGCAAAGAGGGGAGCGCAGCGCCATGGCAAGTCGAGTCGCTATAGCCCCTCAGATGCTGCGGTGGGCCGTCGAGCGTTCCGGCCGGCCCGTCGACGACTTGCTCCGCAAGTTCCCGGTAGCGGCGTGGGAGGCAGAGACTGCTCAGCCCACGATGCGCCAGCTAGAGAACTTTGCCAAGGCGACCTACACCCCCATCGGGTTTCTGTTCTTGGCCGAACCGCCCTACGAAGAGTTGCCGATCCCAGACTTTCGGACCTTCGGCGACCGCCTGGTGCGCACGCCAACGCCTGACTTGCTCGACACGATCTACGCCTGCGAGGAACGTCAGGCCTGGTACCGGGAGTACGCCGAGGCCAGCGCCGACGAACCGGTTGTGCTGGTGGGGAGCGAGAGCCTCACCACAGCGGTTCAAGGAGCAGCCGAGGCGCTCCGTGACCAGCTGGGCTTTGGTCTAGATCGCCGAGTCGAGTTCTCCACCTGGACCCAGGCCTTCGACGGGCTCCGGGATCACGCCGAGGCTGCCGGCGTGCTGGTCATGACGAGTGGAGTGGTCGGTAGCAATACCCACCGCCCACTGAACCCCGACGAGTTCCGGGGCTTCTCGCTCGTCGACGACCTGGCGCCCGTGGTCTTCGTGAACGGAGCCGACACCAAGGCGGCACAAATCTTCACGCTGGCCCACGAGCTGTGTCACGTGAGCCTCGGGGGCTCGGCTGTGTCCCGCCCAGACCTCGCCCAACTCGACGACAGCAACCCGACCGAGCGCTGGTGCAACGGCGTCGCAGCTGAACTGCTGGTCCCCCGGGCGTCCATCAGAGACGCTTACCAGCCGGGGGACGACTTGCCGGCGGAGCTCGACCGTTTGGCCAAGTTCTACAAAGTCAGCACGCTGGTGGTCCTGCGGCGCATCGCTGATACCGGCCTAATGGATCGCCAGCAGTACCGGACTGCCTACGCCCTTGAGCTGCGGCGTGTCCTCCAGCTGGCGGGGGAGGGGGGCTCTGGTGGCAGCTTCTACAACACCACGCCAGTTCGTGTGAGCAAGCGTTTTGCCAGGGCGCTCATCTCGGACACCTTGGAAGGAAGAACGTCTCACCGAGACGCCTTCAGGCTCCTCGGGTCGAAGAAGTACTCGGCCTTCGAGGAACTCGGGCACCGTCTCGGGGTCGCCTGATGTATCTGTTGGACTCCGACGTGTTCATCCAGGCCAAGAACCGTCACTACGCCTTCGACATCGTTCCGGCCTGGTGGGACTGGCTGGTGCAAGCCCACCAAGCTGGCCAGGTGTTCACGGTCGACGCCTGTCGAGACGAGGTCGTCGCCGGCGCCGACGACCTCGCCACCTGGATGCGGGCGCAGCCTGCGACCTTTGCGCTTAAGCCGCAAGCGAGCGACCAGCCCGCACTTCAGCGTGTGAGCCAGTGGGCCGTAGGGGCCACGCAATACCGCCAGGGCGCTGCGACACAGTTCCTGGCGGTCGGGGACTACTTCCTTGTGAGTCAGGCGCTTTCGTTGGGCTACACCGTCGTGACCCATGAGGAGCCTCAGCCCCTGGCTAAGGCAAAGATCAAGATTCCTGACGCCTGCAATGCTGTTAGCGTCCCGTGGATGCCGCCGTGGCGAATGCTTCGGAACGAAGGCGCTCGGTTCGGTCTACTGAGGTAACTGAGGTAACTGAGGTCGCTCAAGCCCGTCCCGGTGAGCGGCCAGAACCTAGCTCGGGTATCGGTCGAGGTTGTGAAGGCTGCAGTCGTAGCGCCTGGTGGTCCGGGGGTCCCGATGTCCAGCTGCGTCCTGGACGTCCTGCAGGGGGACGCCGGCGCAATCCCCAAGCAACCCTTGAACTGCGTGACCTGGTGGGTGCTGACGTGCTACTTGCAGGGGCGCAGCCCCCGGCCCACGGCGTGGCCCAGCTCAGGCACTACACCCTCGTCGTGGCCGAGGACGGCAAGGCCGAGCTGCGTATCCCGCCGGGCGCCGTGTTCACTGTCCGCCAGGTGGAGCACGCCGTCTAAGACCGATCCCTTGGCGTCGCGCCGCTAGCTGCGTCACTGCCCGACGACACGTTCGCCGGCGGCCGTCAGAGAGGGGGGCCCCAGTAGGGCGCGTGCACCAAGCCTCGGCGCCACAGAAGCCGCAGCGGCAGGGCTCACGTCGACGTCGCCCAGGCGGTAGCAGGCCCACAGACCCGAGCGGCCGTCGTTGGGCGCCCGGTAGACCTCGTCGCTGGCGACGGCCAGCAAGAGGCGTCGGTGCTGGTCGCCCAGTGCCGTCGAGTGGAGCGCCGACCCATCGCTGAACGTCCCCGCAGTCAGCTCATGACGTAGCCACAGCGACAGCGCCAGCGATAGACGCCGCGAGCGCCATGGCAACGCCGGACTCCAAGGCGTTCCAGGCAGATAACTGGCTCCTCACAGAGAGTCTGATAGCGACCCCAAATGGCTGGCTCGGCCTTCAGGTCGGCTTCCAGCCTGGATCGCTCCTGGCGGTGGTTGCGTCTCACAGGCCAGCGGAAAGGGGTCCAAAGGCGACCGGCCTGCGCTACAAGTGGGTGCTCGTCGTTCAGTAAGCGGGCACGCGCCAGACGGGCTTGAGTGTTCGTACCAAGCAGCCCGAAGAATGCAGCTGCTACAAAGCCGAGTGCGGCATAGAAACTCAGCGTGTCCACCCCCTGAAGGATATAGCCGCGCTTTATCCTGCAGTGCGGAGAGTCCCTGCGGAGGAGGGAGGGAGCTGTGCGCGTTGTTGCGGGTCGTCCGCCGGAGTTCTCGAGTGCTGTCCCGTCGGCCAGTACCGGCCGTCCCCGGACCGAGTGGACGCAGTGTGGTCCGACTGAAGCGCGACCGAGACCGCGCCGGGGTAAGGGGCGCTATACGCCGCGCGGCCGCACCCCGCCTCGGAGCGCCCACCCGCCGTCGATGTCGATGGTTTGCCCGGTGCACCATCCGGCCTCGTCGGTGAGAAGCCATGAGACGAGCCCGACGATGTCCTGCGGGCGCCCCCAGCGCGGCGCGAGCGGCATCCGTTGGGCGATGAAGGCGCCGTGGTCCTCGTCGGCGTAGCCAGTGTCGACGGGGCCGGGGTTAATGCATGTGACTGTCGCGCCCGCGGGCGCGAGCGATGCCGCCAGCGTCGTCGTGATTCCTTGCAAGGCGACTTTGCTGAGCGCGTAGGGCAGTTCGCCCGGCATCGGGTCGTGGTGGACACCGGTCGTGAAGTAGACGACCCGCCGCACGCCGGCTCGCGCGGCTGCCTGTACCAGCAGCACCGTGGCCCGCGCGTTTACAGCGAACGACAGGTCCAGCTCTGCCGCGGTGGCCGTCTCTAGCGACTGATCACTGCTCCGCGCGTGCACCGCGACAAGCGCGTCGAGCCCTCCATGTTTTGCGACGTGCTCTCCGACTAGTCTCGCCGGCGCTCCGGGGGCAGCCAGGTCAGCGGCCTCCCACAGCGCCCCGTCCAGCTCCGGCGCCCCGGCCGGGTCGCCGCCCCACGGCTGCTCCTCGTCGTGTTCGGGCCAGCCGGACAGCGACAACGCGTAGCCGTCTCGCTGCAACCGCTGTGCCACTGCCCAGGCGATCCCGACCCGCCGACTAACCCCGGTTACCATCGCGGAAGCCACGTCCGGAGCCTGCTTCCTAAACGACGCGGCCGCTACCCGATTTCCTGCGCGGACAACGAACCAGGTCGCTCCCCAGCGTGGCGCCACTTACCGATGCAAGTCCACCTCTGGTCGCCGCGCTGCGGGCGCGTCCCCGTACGGCTCGCCCGGCGTCATACGGAGATCGCCCGCCGTCTCACTTCCTAGGAAGTGGAACGCCCCGCCGCCCGTCCGCCGAGGGCTGTGGGGGAGCGGGGTGTCGCGTCCCAGAGGTCGGTGCCACAAGCGGGTGCCGGAAGGCGGGTACGGGAAGGACTAGCGGTACGGTGCTCGGCGTGGAGCTGGTCTACGCGCGGGTCTCGACCGCCAAGCAGGACCCGACCGCCAGGTCGACGCACTGGCCGCCGCTGGGATCCCGGCCAAGGCGGATCTATCTGGACAAGAAGTCCGGCGTCACCACCGACCGGCTCCCGAAGAGCTCAGCAGCCTGATCGACGCCCACCTGTCCCAGAACACCGACATGCCCAGCTGGGCGTAGACGTCCCCAGCCCTGAGGCCGAACGGTTTCCGGTACAACGCCGGCCCGGCCGTCCCGCTGACCGAACTCAGCGAGCCTCATGGCTGCGTCGTGCACCAACGATCAGTGTCGCCAGACAGGCAGCGGTAGCGGAACTGGCCGTGACCGGCAGTGCCTAGTTGCCGTGCTTTGCGGGCGGTACGTGGCGACCTGGGTGTCGGCAGGTCCTGCCCGGCTTGGGGTGTCCGCGTCGAGGCTTCATCAGCTCCGGCCGGCTTGGACGGCAGGAAAATCGGGGCGTGCTTTCCCGGAGTGGTTTCGTTTGGATGGGTCGCTAGCCGCACGCTATTGGCTGCTGCGGGCGAATTGTCCGCGCAGGATTAAGGCCTGCGGGCGCGCCGTCTTGCGTTGGGGTGCCGTCACCGTGTTGGTTGCACATATTCCGGTGCGGCGACTGCGCTCGCGACGGCTATTGCGACCATGAAGGTTGTCCTGGATGCGTGCTGCGCCCCGCTTGTCTTCTCTGTCCCGTTCCGCTGGGCGCCGGTCTGCGGCTTCTCCTTTGTTGGCGGGTGCGGCTGCCGCTGCTGTCCTGGCCGCGAGCGTTACTTTGACTCCGGCTGCGTTCGCGGCGCCGCCTGCTGCCGGGCGGTTGCCAGTGTCGGCGGCGCAGCGTTCGGGGCCGCACCGCAGTGTGATCGTGCTGTTGAAGAATCAGCACGCGGAGGCCCCGGCGAAACCCTCCACGCTTGGGGTGCGCCGCCAGCGGGTGGCCGCCGACCAGGCGCCGGTGAAGTCGCAGGTGCAGCTCGCCGGCGGTGTGCTGGGGCCGAGTTACACGACGTTGAACGGTTTCGCGGCCAGTGTGCCGACCGGTGACTTGGCTGCTTTGCGGGCCGACCCGGCGGTGGCTGCTGTGGTTCCGGACCTGCCGCTGATCCGGCCCAAGGCCCATCGGGACAGCACCACGCCGGCGCCTGGCACGTCGCCGGCCCCGACCCCGGCGGGGGCGTGCCCCACCGATGCGGCTAAGCCCGGATCCACCGTTGATCTTGTGGGTCGAGCCTTGACGTGAGGCGACCCGTTGTCGCGAAGTGCTCGGCTGGCGAAGGGCGTGCGCGTCCTGCCGTCTGCCGGCTTGTCCGAGGTCCTGG
>JAABVA010001584.1_pt1 | contig 24071 bp, 30 predicted proteins | sample 5560331 | NCBI WGS metagenome assembly JAABVA01 (sample SAMN12812661, study PRJNA571458) | rock metagenome | isolation source: Antarctica rocks | place: Antarctica: Victoria Land, Mt New Zealand sud | collected 2016-01-07
TGAATGCGGTTTAGATGGTGGTGTTTGTTTGTTTCGTTGGATGGGTTTTGGTGGTGTGAAGGCTTATCATCTTTGCCCCCCCGTTCAAGATCGAATGCCCTGGTCCCCTAACCTGGCCCTTCCAATTTCGCTCCTATGTATCTCCCCTCCAACCCAGCCCTCCACTACTAGCAAAGCTCTTTTTTTTTATATCTCCCTTCCCATATCCTCAATCTTCTAAACCCCCCCTTTTCCCCCGGCTCCCTGCTCTATCTCGTTCATTTATTTTCTCTTCTTCATTGCTCTTTAGCTCTTGTCTAGTAGTGGTTATGTCATCTGCTTTCTGCTTTTCTTTTCTTTTCTGTTCTTTTCTTCCCTCTCCTTAAGATCCTCCGATTCCGCTCATGGCCGTTGGTTTGGATTTGGTGGTCTGGGATGGTGGTGGGAACGAAGAAGCGTAGAGAGGAGCGGGTTGGTGGACGGGAGATTGTGTTTTGTGGTTGTGGTTGTGGTTGGTTTGTGGGGGGGAGCTGGGTTTGTTAACAAGTACAGATGAAAGCTATTCTAAGCACCGGCGGGGGCAGGCTCAGTCGGTGGGTAAGTGGAGACCAGGACGAGGGTTGTGGGTATATTATCGGGCATATGGGGTAATAGGGTAGAAGGGTTTAACTCAGGTACGGATGGTATGACGGGGGATCTGGGATACTCGGTAATGCAGAGATGACAGGGCTAGGCATTGGTATACGAGATGGGTAAGTAGATACATCGTTTCCTTGATTGGGTATACTATATAGCGACTCGACTCCAACTACAAGCCCTCTGCGATAAGGAGAATCGCCCAAAAAGACACGAAGAGCTGATCGAGCGTGGATTCTTATACTCCAAGTGGTACGTTGCGTGATTCTTTCACTTGGCGGTCTGGCCATCGATTGTTGTTTGATGAAATTCGACGGCCCCCTGGCGGAAGAGGTAGCGTCGATTGTGCGTTTGAGGTATTCGTATCATCAGTAGATTCCTGGATGGAAAGGATATGAGTATCCATAGCTCGTGACAGGTCATGATTGGGAGTAGCGTGTTCTCGGTGGTACAAGACAGGGTTTCATAGCAGCTTCCTTACTCCGTGCCCCCATATTACTTCATAGGCTTTGATATTCGTATGGACTCCTCGCAAAAGACTCTCCCCACCTGGTTTCCCCCATGTGCACTTCTCTGAGTCTTCTTAGCATCTGTTCGGAGACCCCTCGCCTGTATCTCGTCCGCTTGGTGCCGCAATTCCTGTGCACTGCCGTTCGAGCTGAGCGACCTAGGTGTGGTGTCCAGGCGGCTAGCGATAAGGGTCTGTCTGCTGCCTAATAGACTCATGTAACTCGTTATTGCGTTCGCTCTTCTCATTCCTACTCGAACGCCCAAATCCGCGCATAAGGGAGCTACCGCGAACGACCGCTGCGGGTTTAGTCACGCAGGCAACCTTTACTGCGGATCTGCCAAAAACGTGGATTTCTCCATACTCGATGCAATCTTTTCTTGATCTGCTAGGATACAAAAAGTGGCCAGAACCGGAGTTGTAGGAACCAGGTAATCGAGTCTTCTCGAAAGCGTTCTCGCCTGTGCTGTTCTTCCTTGATCTGGAGAGATGAGAGCGCAGAGATTTGAACGGCCCGAGCAGGGATTGCACAATGTTTGTTTTCTTGAAGATAGATGGGAAGCAGGGCATGCAACTGCAGAGGATGCCTACGTCAACTTCGACGGTGCTGGATTGTGTCAGCAGAGTGATTTGCCAGAGTTAGAGATTAGCAAACTTACTTTACTATGTTGACAGACATCAGGTTCCACGTAGCGTCCTGGCGAGTCCCATAATCAACTCTATAGATCAAGCCAACGATGCTCATGACGCAAGCGCTGGTCTCGGTATCAGTAAAGAAGCATGAGAAGACTGACAAAGACAAGGCTTACAGAGACCCTGTGAGAAAAATTGCCATCACCCCGATTTTTTTCCCTGTGGCAAGCTGCAATTTGGATACTGCTAATACTGGTATGAATAAGATAAAAATGTCACTGCCCACGTTCTTAACACCCAGAATGTAGTTTGACATGATGGCGAATCTGTGACCCTGAAGGAAACAGAAGAGCACCATTGTCGTAGAATAGAATACGAAACAAAACGCCATAGTAATGAGAACATTGATTTTAATAAACCGATTTGGCGAGAAGAGACGATAGAGTAGCAGCAGAAGCGAGAGCTTGACGAAGAAGATGCTCGGTTCCGTAAGGATAGCTGTAATACGGCTGAGCTTTAGTAGAGTGTGTTAGGATCTGATTTCGCAAGGCACGCTCGAGTACTTACTCGAACATATTTGGGCAGCTCAGCGGCCGGAATATCCCACAAGTGGTTCCCACCTCCAATCATAGATACTGGGCAGCGTTAGTTCATTGAATTCCGATATCGAAACACTGGCTTACTGTATAAAATTATGGTGCTATACACTAGCTGAAAGACCTGATCTCCAATCAGACATATAAACCGATAGCGATGGGCATTATGTGTTAGGAAATACCGTTCCTATAACGCAAGCGACTTGATATTCTTTAGCCATAGTTTCCATCTAGAAATCAAGGCCTACTCACGGTCGTCCCAGCCAATTGAGCGCGTGATCCATATTTTGGCATACAATCGTAGCGAGACAAAGAGAACCACCAGCGAGGTAAAGGTTGTGTAAACGACGATGTAAACATTTGTACGATTTCTGGGGTCGACAAAATTCGGAGTAACACCTGGTGGTGGTGGCATTGCCGGGATGTTTGACCAGAGCTCTGCCATGATGCAGAGAGAAAGCAAAGGCAGTAGTCAGAGGCGCAAGGGAGTCTTCGTTCGAGTCTCGAAAATCTCAGTCGTACAACATTTTATCAGTATAGACTGTAAATATACATTGAGAGGGCCATTAGAGTAAAGGTCAACGGCGGAGGGCGTCGAAACCTTTTCACGCCGACTGCCCAGATTTCATCATAAGTGTGTCGCCGAAAGCTAAAATGGGTTGTGCCGCGGCGAGCTTGAAACTGGAGCAATCTGCTGTGCCAACTGCAAGCCTCGGAGGCTGCTGCTTTGTTTCAGCTCAACATCTTGACTCGCCTTCCATGCCCCTATGCACGATCGATACTTTACTAGATATTACTGTATCCACGTCCAGTCTCAAGTAAGATCTGTTGAAACGGATTGTCAACATCACAACTTCTCGCCGCCACAGTCTGTCTATTGGACTAGGGGTCTTTTGTCTTTTCGCCCCCAACGGTAGTCGGTACGTCCCATTAGGAGAGGTCCTTGTGAAATGTCTCGTACTTTGTGTTCGAAACATGTCCGTGCCTTATTGACGATTTGCGGCCGCATATGCTTGTTACCTGACATAAGTTCCTGCGCGTTACTGCAGAAGCCCATTCTACACACTAGGTAGCTGTTGATGGAAGTGTTTGTTGGTATATGAGGGTCAGAAGGAGTATGTGCATGTGTATATATTGATTGAACTACTCTAGGAAGTAGGGACTACGAAGGTAACTCCCGCGCCCTATAGGGCTAAGCGAGATTGCCAACCACACAGGGACAGTGTTTCCAACAGTGCTTAGGTCACATGACTATGAAGTTTACGGAGTACTCGTAACGCCAAGATTTTGACAGGTACGGAAGTACCTGGTTTGTTTCCCATCCTTGACTCTTAGAGATCTTTCGTATAGGAACAACCGGAACTCTACTGAGTGATTATGATCGCAGCGACGTCGTATCGCAATCATGGTCGACGTTGCGTCAATTATCATATCTGTTATCTCTCTCGTGGGAGCACTGGTTTCCGCAGGCATTGCTGGATGGTTCAACTTCTACACGGATGAGCGAAAGCGCCTTTCCGAGTCCGAGAAAGTTATATCCAAATACCGCGACCCATTACTCCACGCTGCAATCGATCTCCAATCAAGGTTCTACAATATCGCTGACCAGTATCTCCTGAGCTATATTCACGGGTCAGAAGATAGAAAGGATAATTTATTGCTATATACACCATTTGTGGTTGGACAGTACTTTTCTTGGTGGTACATCCTTCGCCGAAAAGCACAGTTCCTGTGCTTTTCTACGGAAAAGGACAACAAAGCCCTCGCGGATATGCTGGATAAAATCAAAGGCGTTTTCGGCAGTGACGGATATGAAGCCCTGGGTGCGCCATTCATGCTTTGGCGAGGTGAACAGATGGCTATCGGAGAACTTATGACGGTCAAAGACAAGGAGGATGGCGAGCTATACTGCATGGGTTATGCGGCTTTCAAACACAAGTGGGTGCACGACGAGTCTTTTCGCGGATGGTTCCATTCCATCGAAACTGGCATCCCGGTGCTTGCAAGGGCAAGCTCCCAGCACCATTCCATGATTCCAGACCACAGATTGCGGCGGTTGCAGCATTTACTACTGGACTTGACCAATATACTTGATCCCAAGAGGTTGCAGCTGGGAGGATCTCGCATCAGATATTGTGTTCCTGGCGCACCAGAATGCGATTGTTCGACATGCAGTCCTCCTCGGGTCCAAGATTCTTACGAGAAAACTCAGGTCTAGAGGAAAGAATTTTGATACATGTCCATCACGGTGAGATTCGGTGCCGACACATGTGTTCTTCTAGTGAAAGGCAATGTTCGTAATCCTTGAAGGCTTTAGAAAGTGGGCGGCATTGCTGAGTCTTACAAATCCACTGTGCCATCGTTCGTAGTTTCGCTGGATCCCTTAGCTCACCGAGATACTGCCCGAAAGGTTTTTCAGAGCCTTCGTACCACAATTCCACAATTTGTCTGTGAATAATGGGACCCATTGCATGGAAAGCCGTGAAACAGCGATCTCTGGGTCCAACGTAATAGGTTCGGTTGGGTATGACAATGAGCGCTCCATACCTAGATCCACGTCTTTATGAGCATAGAAGGAGTCGTAATCGCTGACGACTTCGGCCTCGATATCTCAAAGACCTGAACCCAGATCTGCTTGATTCTCGACGAAAATAATAGAAAACTCATCAGACCCTTGGGGTAATGTGGTCATCCGCAAACCACGTCGGGGCAGGTAATGACGTTCCTTTGTCCTGTATCAGGACCAAAGTTTGACCCTCTTGTGTCTGTTGAGCGAGACCGAAAACATATTGGGGTAGAAAGATATCAAATTTTGCGGAACTCGTGACAAAAGCACTTTGACCTTGAGCCTTGAAAGTCATTGCACCCAAGTGTCTTGCAGGCTTCAACATACGAGAACACACGTTTCAAGAAGGAAAGCAAAGCAACCTTGTCTGCCAAATCCCAAAGTTTCGCATTTTCTTACCTGTTCTGGTGGCGATCTTCATAACGTCGTACGCCCGTCTTTAAGACCTCCACTCCCCTCATCATCTGAATCCCTCCGTTCCTCCCCCTTCCCTTCCACTCTCAGCCCGCCAGTAGTAGATCTTGTCCAACGCCGCACTCGTTTCAAGATAAAAGATGTGAGATCAAGACGACTGTGAAAACCCCTCCTTATTGAAGAACATCTCAATTTCATCGGGCCCTTGTGGATTTGCTCGGTTTGCTTATTGTCATGGCTGCTTGTAGACTTCTTGCCTTTCCGCTCTGTCCGCAAATGTTCATTATACCGATTCTTTCCGCAAGCCTTGATACGAGGCATTGACGTATCAGCGGCGTCACTGCTATCGATACTCCAATATTACTGGCCTTCGTGACGTGAAAGTGGCAATGAATCGGGATTGTTTTGAAAAGGGGGTGAAACTTTTACATGAAGCAGTAGCAGCGAAATTTTAAAGACAGGCATGCTGTATCTCGTGTTGTTACTGTTAACTGATCGACACCTTGCTAAATATACCGCGTCTACATAAACCTCGAAGCTTGAAGATAGGGTCGCCGCTGCGACCAGCGACAGCTCCAACCCATTTCCGGAACCCAAACACACCTCCAATGTCGAATACCATCTTAGTCAGGCGTCTCCGGCGAAAGAAAGCTGCCAGATCAACCCACCTCTAAGTCAGCAACGTCGCCAGACCTCGGAGAGCAAGAAAGCTTCAAAAACCCGTTGTGGGTTAGATTCACTCCGCCTTTCTTGCCAATGGGCCTACTCTAGCAGCCGCAAGAGTTAGGGCATTGCGTGAGACAGAAGCCGTACGCGACATCTCCACCGTAAGGATCGTAAGCCAAAGCCGCGCAGCCGGTCTCGCAGGTCGTGACGCATTTCTCGTCGTAGACGATGGCGGCGGTGGTGCTGATGAGGGCGAGAAAGATGGCTTTGGTGAAGTGCATTGTGAATGTGTTGGTGTGGAATGTTGGGGCTGGTGTAGAAAATTTAGTGGGATTGATGTGGGAGGTGGTTGTACATATGGTGGAGAGAGTGGGTGGGTGAGGTTTACTACTTTATAGACGTTTGTGTTACGGGAGAATTTTTGCTCGCTCATCACGATCGTCTTGACCTTTTCGTTGTTGTGTTGGTTCTGTCGGTTAGGAGCTCCTGACTTCTTGGACTTACCTTCCGTTGTTGTTGCTACTGCTTCAGCTCCGGCTAATCAAATCACTCCTCACTCCAATGTCATGATCTACATGGAGTTTCCTAGGAATATCGAAGGAACGTCGGCGAAAAAGATGAAGTCTTTGCAAGTATGCGTCATGAAGACAAGGAAGAAAGCCTTGAGCGATCCCTCCATCATGATGATGGGTCGGTGAGACTGTTTCGTCCTCGAGTCTGCTGGTGGTTGTGCCTCCACCGAGCAGGCCGAAGGATGAATTCCTGGAAATATTCCCAGCATGATCGGAATAAACCTCAGAAAGGATAGTTCAGTTCGCAACAACGCTTTCATACTGCTATCTCAGAAGAAACATCAAACAAACATGTTTCACAAATCACATCTTTTCCTGACTCGAGGCAATATATGGCTGTGCCTCTTGCCGTTTCATTCTATCTAATACATTGCAACGCTAGCGAGCTGCAATTCTTACAGTTTAGCCGGTGGTGTATCAGGTAAAATTGAATGACACGCGGTATTGCAACGTGGAGATCATCGTCAGGACGACCGGTGTAAAGGCAGCACACTGTTAGCTCATCCTCCCTTTGAGCTTTGTGTACACTCGGATCACTCGTTTGTCTAGTGTTGTCTTCTGTTCATCCATCTCATTGTCGTCTAGAAGATTACGAGTATCGCCCTCTACGCATTCAATTTCCACTTCCATTGTACAGAAAAGTCCCGGGATTTGCCCGTCCGCAGCTGACAGCTTATCCGCAGCACTTCATGTTCATGTCTTCGCGGCCTGCTTCCACAGGCTGGCAACGAACAGTCTGCATCTCGACCGCATTCGCAATTGCAGCTACCTGCTTAATCTTTCTTCTACGAAAACCTCTCATCCCGGACATGGGGCGGGGACGGAGTACTTGCGGACAATGTTTCGAACTGGAACTGCCATTTGTCAGGGCAGATTCCAATTATCCTGATCCACCGCCAGACCCTCCACGAAACGGGCCAACTCCGGGGCCATGCCGTGGTACTCAACATTGATAGCGTGTCTACCGATTTGTCGACCGATATAGAGAGACAAGGTCAGATCCGTGCCGGGAAGCGCGTGGACTTCAGATGGTTCGACGCGACGTTGCAGCGGTGGTGCCGACTTGAAGCTGGACAGGGACGATGTAGAGTCGTCACCGCTACAGGTTGTAGTCAAGGCCAGAGTGACCAGCAAGCATGCCAGGAAATGCATCCAAGTTCGACCCATAACGTCTAGGTAACAATATGAAGATGGAAGACAAATTGTCGGCAGTGCTTGCATTCATTCACATCGAAGGTATGTTATATAGGCTGGGTAATAGGCATAGAAACCCTGCGGGATAGAACTATTGTCATGATTAGAGAATCATAGTAAAAATCAATATTATTTGACAGGATAATAGAGAGACAGCCATGTTTCACACTGCGCATCCCCAGAGGAACAAATTCATTGACGGGCGGCGAAGCTGCCGCTCTCTATCATGAGATTCCGTCAACCGTATTCGCTGGCCCACACGATCAGTGCGCGTGACCGATCAAGGAGCATGGTGTTGATCCTGTTGTTTAATCTGTAAGATATTCCAGAGTTAGAATCATGGTGCTTCTCATGTCTCTTCTCGAAACCTGACATCCCCCGTTTTGATGATGAGAGATCATGGCGCGTATATACATAAGCTAGCGTCAAGGGCGTTTCACAGGTTTCAGGTAGTGAGTACTGTAAGGTATCTATTTTAAGGTCCCCGCGGGTATACAATAACTAAATATGTACATGCAATTCCAGAGTTTTCCTCCCTGCTCCCCAGCATCATTCTCTGGGCGTGGAATGTCCCTTGTCCGCGTTCATGTACTGCCACCGATTCTTGTCACATACTGATAATGCCTATCGATTTCCATCTTACAATTGTCTTGCAATTGACTGCCGGTGATCGTTCCTGACGTTCAAGAGACCTTCTCATTCATTGATCACTGGGGTGCAACCACAACGGGGGCTTATCCTCCTATCCTACGAACATGCGATAGCGGTCTATCAAAGAGATATTGAGCTGAGCGTTGATGGTGATCTTGGAGATTACCGGACAAATTTCGCTTCCCGTCGAATATTCTCACCCCACATCTTGAAACGCTCGTCGCGAAGAGTTTTGGCACTATCAGCTAAATACCCAAACCTCCTTCATGCTTTCCAACGTGCGATGGGCCGTCTTGGCCACTTAAAAGTTTCCGAATCACTCCTCATATCAAATTTCGAATTCCGGAAAAGTTGATTCGGAGCATGGGTGATCGCTGCACCTACCCTCTCTCGGGCTTGTGATGACTGATCTCACGACAGCAATAAAAAGTCTTGCGTTTGCCACATGGAAGCAATGTGTGAAATGTCGCAGCTACTCTCCATCGATTTTTTCTTTTCGTTCTCCAAACTTCATATTGAATAGACAAGGCACCTGGACATATCTGTGCACATCAGGTTGCAATTGTAAACAGTATCTCGTTCGTGCAAGTGGCCTTTCTGACGTTTCTTCCCAAAGTCGCTGCCATAGCGATATTACCAATTCCTACAGGTGCTGCCATCTATTTCCTCGTGTTCTTTCTAGGGCATCTCTGTGAGGCAGCAACATTTGCGGCCTACGAGGTTCAAGACCGACGCTTGACGTTCGCTTGTGATCGGGACTTATGCGATACCTGTGCTGGTCCCAAAATCAACGGCTCTTGCTACAATACCGTTGCCCCGGCACCGGGTCCGAAATGCTCTCCTGAGACGCTATGTGCGACGCCCATAGCAGGTGGCTGTCGCCAGGATGTCGTGTGCAGGCCCGGCACCTATCGAGTTGCAGACGCCGGCCGTATCAATTTTCTTGATGTGATCAGCCTCGACGATTTCGAAATCAGAGCGTGGAGTGACATTGACTCTTCGACGACCCATTTCAGTCTTTCAGGAGCCTTTTGGTCGACTCGTAAGACGGGTCTGCAGCAAGTCACGGCAGCCGAGCCTCTGGTGTGTGTATCGATTGGACTTCCGGGTGACTACCTGGCGCTCCCTATCACTGCTGCTATTAATACGCCTGCGCCTGTGCAGTCGGGCAATATAATCGACTCTAGTGCAGCCAACTCTGCTCTGAGCTCGAGCAGTTCATTAGCCCAAATGATTCAAGACGACGCAGCCAAAGCAGCGGCAGTGGCTGGCATTGGCGGTGTCGATGCCATGAAGCCAAAGTCGCCACGGCCATTCATGGTAAACAACGCGACTGACTCAGTCGCAGCGAGCGTAACTGAAGTGGGACTCGGCACAGATGTCACCAAGGGCATGAAGACGGGCGCGAACGATCCGACAAGCTCAACCATGGCACCCCCAGAAGCCAAAACTACTGCAAACCTCACCATGAACATTGGGCCTGACGGCGAGGTCCTGTTCGACATAGCCAGTGTCTGCAGAAGAAGAATGCCACCGAGCTCATCGATGACCTCCATGCCAAGCAGCATGGACTCGACATCCATGACATCAACCTCAATTGACTCAACGACAGTAACGTCCATGTTGACGTCGGCTTCTTCCTTTCAAATAGCATCGACACCCCAAAACCTACAGGTCCTCCCAAAGATGCTGGACCAGGCAACGAACTTTCTGGAAATGCCGAAGCCGGAGCCGCTGGTGCTGCCGCTGGCGTGAACGGTGCGGCGGGGATTAACGTTGGTGCTGGGCTCGCAGCAGGCGCCGCTGCCGGTGCTGCAGTAGCTGGAGCTGTTGCTGGTGTGGCAGCAGGTGGGGGGTCAAATAGTTCTGGACCTACCACGTCTCCAAATTCAGCCTTGCCGTCAACACCTGTGCCCTCAGTCAACTCAGTAATACCTATACCACCGACCCTTTCTGCGCCTTCATCCTCGACTCTATTATCGAACATAATACCATCACCTGTAGCCACCGCGGTGGGCGCTCAAGTCGCGCAAGATGTCAACTCTGTGCTGTCAAGATCATCTACTTCAGCCACTCCATCAACATTGGTATCCTCCACGCGTCTATCCGACATCATACCATAATCCGTTGCTGCCGCGGCAGGAGCACAAGCGGCACAAGACATCAACTCCCTTCAAAGCAAGTCTTCCAGTCTAATCTCGTCACCAATCTCAACATCCTCTCCTGTAGCGTCAAATCTCATACCCACTTCCGTCGCCGCGGCAGCGGGCGCCAAATTTGTATCCGACATAAACTCTCTTCAAACCAACTCTCCTCGAGCAGTCCCACCAAGAGCCTCGTCCTTTACCTCCATCTCCGTCAAAGGTCGAATCTAGCAGATAAGCTTTAACACTGCAGAGCTGGGAAGCTCGAAAAAGCTGGTCAGGAAAGGAAGAAAATGAACCCACGAACATGTTCATAACTTAATCAGGCCCCCAAAACCCCTACTATTGACACGGCCTGTTTGAGGTGCTTCTTTCACATGGCGAATGGTCAATATACTCGCTCCGCACTCTGATCTTGTTTTCATTAAAAATCGTGCTTCCATTACATACTAAGCTTGACATCTACGTGTCCTTTGTCGAGTAGCCCAAGAAATTGACTAATGAATATAAACATTCAAGAGAAGATGTCAAAAGCAGTCCACCCACGTCCCTGACCGTCATTACGAAGATGGTGAACGCCTGTCGTATCTGGCTTGGTACACCTAGACGTTGTTCTCCGGGGCGGCAGTGTTGGGGTAGGTTGGCCCGTCTACGCTGGGATAGGTCGAGCCATTGATAGGACCGTTGTTGTCACCATTACCGTGATGTTTCTCCCCATTTTGGTCCGACGTTGGAGGTCCCTCCTCGTAATCACGGATGCGGAGTCTAGCTGTACATAAGCATATCACTCAACTCACATGAAACCAAGCAGCAGAAGAAACTTACCCAAGTCTGGCCGGGTCGATGCCACGATGTCCCCATATAAGGAGAGCTCCAAAGCCGGGCTTTGCCAACACGTCCAGGACGCCGTAGAAAGCGGCTTCCGAGTCGGGTGAGATAACGTTGCCACCTTCGCAGAGGCCCCATGCTACGGGGTAGAGGAACCAGAGAGAAAGGGTCCAAACACCGCAGAGGAGGAATGTGCGGTGGATGTCGCTGCCAAGGGCTTTCGCGTACTTGGGAGCGACGAAGCCGACGTTCCATACTATGAAGAGGAATGCGGCACAGCCAAAAGAGTAGAGCCCCCACTGAGTTTCCTTAGTTTTGTCTAACTTGGGCGGATATGATGGGATAAATGAAATACCTTGTATCGAGACGGGATGAGAGCACCAACAAGACCGGTAACAACCATGATCTCGTCCATGAGTATAGTGTACAATATAGTCGGCCATGGAAGACCAGCCGTGAGAAGAAGATCTAATAGAAGGAGCGGAGTAGTGATAGCCCTATGCCCAATTTCAGTCATCACAGCTGTTTATCAGTAAGAGGGAAGGGTCACCTACCAGTCAATGTATCGAACGTAAAAGATCTCACGGTTCTGGCCATGAACAAGCGGGTTGGTTCGGAAAAATTCCACTTGAATGGGAGTCCAACCAAGGTTCGAGCCCATGCAGAAATAGGCAATCGTGGCAACCATAGTTATGGCGGCGGTGATGTAGTGGAAGATGCGGTCGGAGCGAGGTTTCGTGGCAGAAAGAGCAATGAAACAAATGGTAGCGACGCCCATTATAGCGGTTGCAGCCTGATTGCAATGTGAGATTTCCCCTGAAAATGGCTGCAGTTGTGTCAAATGAGTCATACATAATACCAATCGGATCCGTGCGTGGTGATGGCAATCTGGGCAGTCCCACCACGGTTGGTGTTCCCATTGACGGCTAAAGCGTTGTTTCCCATGGCGCCGGGGGCAGAAACAGATGCGCAAGAGCTTCGGATGGCAATGAAAGAAAATTAAAACGGTTTTCCAATAACCCAAGTCTGATCGTCCGCTTAGCAGGCTGTTCAGAGAACGGTGATGAATAGAATGGGGGGGGGGCTACTCTACATATATATGACGACAGCTGTTGTATGACATAGATGAATTGCCCAATAGGAAGTCCAGGATTGAGTGCAGAAGGAGACATCACAGCTTTCTAGAGAAGAAACGGAAGATATACTAAATTCTCAGTTCGGGAGTAATACCCTTGCTCCCCACGGTCCGCATGGAGTTTCTCAGCATATCTAATGTCCCAAGAGCCAATGGATTTTACGTGACAACAGGCTTGCATTCTGGCAATCGACACGAATTGAACATGATACATGATTGGGATTGTGGGTTCGAGAAGTCCCAACAAACGGGCTTCCGAAAACGTCCGCCAGTACGGCGATACCTCCGACGTAAAGCTTGATCTGACGTCCCTCCTCTATTTGGGAGTACAGTACTTTGACATTGTGCCCTTGAGCGCATCAGTTCCGGCAATCCCGAGAGAAGAACAACGACTAAGAGCCATACTCGTACGAGTAGAGCCCGTCTCTGTTCCGTCCACAGCCGTCATCTGTAAAATCTCGGTTTTACGTAGAGTATGCTCTTTCCGGGGAACAAGACCTTACGTGGCCCCCAACGTCATATCTTCTCTTCGGTCGGATCGCACGGAGTTGATACCTAAGGTACCTACTTACTGTATGTAGCTACTTCGTATTATCTAACGAGCCTAAGGATATATTACATGTGGTAAGCTTGGCAATGATATGATAGCCGCTTGTACCGACGCTGCTAGCGTGAAATTCGAACTAGTCAGCGTTTAAAGTTAAACCGCCGTCTGTCGAACTTGTGTAGATGCAATATCGACAATAGAACTCCCAATCAACACAGCACACGTGTGGCAGCTTCCATGTGGAACCGATCGAAGTTCAATCAGAACGATGCAGGTCTGCAATGACTCACCAATGGAATCCGAAATCAGTCTCATCGCGCTACGTTGCGAGATGTCGAGATCGAGATCGAGATCGAGATACCACGGCGAGTGTTGAAACAGAACTTGCCTCTTGAGCCCTACTTTGCAACCTCGTCTCAGCTCAGCCTGCTGCAATCGACTAGAGCTCTATGTTGGAATGTCCAGGCCGAAGGTTCGAGTGCCAAATTAGGCAGCATGTCTTGTATATCGCGGTAGCTTTCAAAATTAGGATACACTTATTCGTTAACAGAAATGATAATAAGCCAGCTGATAACAGTAGGCAAGTCTAAAGCTCGAGGCAGGCTACCGGCCGCTCCGTTTCCGACAAATGTCTTGCGGTCATGTGAGGGATGGAAATATTTGTTCCGCGAACAATGCAGTGGTAGGAAACCTATAAGTCGAGGATCTGCTTCGTGTTAAGACAGTTTCTGCATTCAACCTATGGCTTTTCGGAGGACGGACTCGACGCTTCCTTTTGCTGAACATATAATAGGAGTTGCTCAACGTTTCTTGTCAATGGGGATTGTAACCCTCAACAACATCGTTTGGTTTCCCTCAAACTACCTTATGTCCATGAACTTGTTCATTCCATTAATACATATTATCGATGGGTATGTTCAGCGTCACTTGAGTGCCATTGTACCATCATCAACTCTTCGAGCCATGCGCTCCCGGTGTGCCTTATGCGCTTTTACGATAGAGTTCTATCTCTCATGAGACGCTGAACTCTTCTTAGTCGGCGACCCTAGCTGGGGTTCCTTCTAGTCCTCAAATCAAATCAACGCCAGCTTCAAAGGAACCTACCAAACCCCCCAACTCTTACCGGTCTTGCCTCTCACTGGGAAGGGATAACACGATGCAGGAATCAAGTTCTTGTTAGGCAAGGCTGTGACCGTTTTATCAGAGACTGCATACACGAGCGTCGACATGCATATACTACACTACTTGCCTGGATGATAGGCCACCCGAACAAGGATCCAGATAGGGAGCAGAAAGAGCGAAGATTATGCTGGCGAAATCCTCGTCTGAGGCGTTACTCTACGTAGAAGTAAAGTGTCTGACTATCAGCGAGAGGAATTAAAACAGTTGATCAAATCCGGTGACGATGCGAAGTATGGCCACACACCGATGGGATTTCCCGAGACAGATTGCGCAACAGGGGCCTGGCAGTTATCCGTACGAGTACCCCGCATTTTCGCTCCAAGTCTGTACTGTAAGGTACTCTATGTATTCGCTTACTACAATTGACGTACAATAAGTGAAATTATGTTTGGCGCTACCAAAAGGCGGGGGGCTACCTTATGCGGACGGCTGAGAAGCTTGTTTTCTTATCGGGCCATAGAAAGTACTGCACGAATTTGTATAATGCGCGTACCGAGGGATGATTTAAGTATGTACCATAATGCAACTTCATTGGGATCTATCGACATAAGGTACTGTAGTACAGTAGTATCTGCGTTGTTCTGTTGTTCTCTGCCTGGTTGGACACGCATTTCCCTTCCCCGCGATTTTAAACTGCTAAGGGAATTTTTTAGTTGAACGCAATGACGCCATTGTTTATTCTGACAACTCAACTCCAGGAAGCACCTCCGAGACTTTGAAACAACATTCTGACTGCTCGAGGACTTCCGTGTTGGAATTCATGATAGTTTCGCAATTGCTATCTCATGGATCATGCGAGAGAAGATGTTGAGCTCCCAGCAGCAAAGCGAAAGCGAACTGGCAAAGCATGTGATCCATGTCGAGAGAAGAAAACCAAATGCAACGGCCGACAGCCTTGCGGATCTTGCGTGTTGTATGAGCACGGTGAGCGAAGATATCAAACCGATACGTGGGTGAGCTGTCGGAACTAAATGCCCCATCAATTCTAGAGTGTACATACGACCAAATTCCCAGGCGTAGACTTGCAGGACCCACGTACATCGCCCGGCTCGAGGCCAAGCTGCATCGCCAGGAGCGACTACTCAAGCAACTCATCCCTGGAATCGATTTAGAGGATCCGAATCTGGACGGCTCAAGCTTAGCCCGACGAAAAGCGCCTTCAAAATCCAACGGTGTTCCTGTCCTTGAGAATACACAGGCAGCAGATAATCGCTCCGATACTGGCAATCCCGAACAAGAAGCCTTCTTAGACTTAGAATTTGACTCGAGCGGGCGAACGAGTACCGAGGATCGAGGCCATTCCGATTACCACAGCACATTTGCTGGATTGTCATTTCTCCAACGTATGAGGGAGCGATGTTGGAAGCTCTTCGACGATGATGGCGAGAAGAAAAACTTACCGTCTTTGCCGCCCTTGAAAGAGATCTTTAGCTCAGTGAAACCTCCGCCAAGCGGCTCCAAGTCAGCGGCGGCGTTGGAAAACTCCGAGGTACTCCCTTCCAAGAACACCGCTCGGCAGCTTGTAGCCATCGCGCTCGATGATGCTTGTTGTCATCTCAGGTTTATTCATAGGCCTACCTTTAACCGGCAGCTGGACCGGATCTATAGTCTTGAGCCCGAGTCTTATAGCGACGAGGAACACGAGTTTTTGCCGTTGCTGTATGTCATATTGGCAATCGGGGTACTGTTTTCCAAGGAGGATGCCGACAAACTTGGCATTGAGCGCATAAGGTTTGAAGGGTACGCGATTTGACAACATAAATTTTGCTGGTGGCGGATAAGTTTGCTGACGATGAATTTTCTCAGATCCAAGTACTTTCGGGCTGGCCAACGGATCATCGATATCACAGACTGCCGGACGCTTACGTCGTTGCAGACTATGATTGGCATCATTTATTATCTTCAGTCTTCCGCGATGATGTCTGCATGCTATTCTTATACATGTGTTGCAATAGCTTCTGCCTTGCGTATGGGACTCCATCGATCTCAAGCTTTCAAGGACCTCACTCTAGTTGAGAATGAATGCCGAAAGCGAATATTCTGGGTTCTGCGGACCATGGATACTAACGTAACGACAATGCTAGGCCTTCCAAGAACTCTTTGTGACGAAGACATTGATCAGGAGCTACCGCTGGAAATTGATGATGAATCTATTACTGATCAAGTATTGCAGTCACCAGCGGCCGAACCTCATACATCAACAATGGCGGCATCAAACGCGCACATTAGGCTTGTCATGATAACTGCCAAGGTCGCCAAATACATCTACAGTACCCACCATGGTGCAAGAGGTCAAACAGGCTCGTATCGAGTGGATTATGTGAAAGTTATCGAACTCGAAAATGACTTGACCAAGTGGTTTGATCAACTCCCGACCAAGCCAAGCCGAGATGGCGTTATAACGCCCAATTTCCGAAGGTTAGAAGATGCTGGACCGTTTTTCTATCCGTGATTAACATTGCGCTTAGGGTCCAACTGCTCTTGAGAGTAGCATTTGCCCATGTACAGATGGTTCTCTATAGGCCATTCCTACATCACGTAATGAATTGCCCGTCGGATCAGCCAGCGAATCCAAAGTCCTACGCCTGTGCATCTGCTTGTGTCAAAGCGGCTAAGCAAGTCATTCGACTTGTTGGAGACTTGAACGATCATGGCCTTTTGAACGGTGCATACTGGTTTACGGTTTTCACCACGTTTCTTGCAATCATGTCACTTGTCATGTACACCATCAACAATCCAGATGATCCTCAACTAGAAGAAATCCTTCATCTTGCCGAAAGTGGGCAACAAATCCTCCTTGGCCTATCGATTCGAAGCCTTACTGCAGATCGTTGCGCGGCTTTTCTAACGGTATCTTTATGAAGCGTTTATTAAGCCTTGTTTCAAAGACTAATGCGTTGATAGCCGTTATTCAACAAACTACAAGCTAGCCGCAAGCCCGCAAACGCAGATACGGCCGTGAGTAATGACCCAGCACCTTCACAACTTCGAAACGGACCCTGGGACCAATGGCCAATTTTCAGAAAACTGGATACTAGTCCACGACCGCACGTTCATCACGATTCATCGCAAGAGAGCGAAGGAGGTGGATCAATCAGAGCCGAAACAATCACACCCACGCACACGTATTTCTTGGACGATCCCTTTCAATTCCCCCTTCCTCAAGGGATGCCTGAGCAACAGCAGTTTCTCGATGCAAATCAGCAGCAAGATCCACATGCCATGTTTTACACATCCATGGACCCTTCTGGATATATCGACCCGTCGATGCTTTCGGAAATGCCCATAGAGGATGGCACCAGATTCTTGGCTGGTACGCCAACTCATTGGCTTGAAAATGGATACATGCGCCCGGTGGGCCAGAACAGTACTGTATTCCCTAATTAACCCGTGGGAAGCGTGTCAGCACTGCAGGATTTTCAGCCAAATCATGCGATATCGAATGGCACATTTCCCTTCTCTTGACAGGCATCGAACGCCACTGCCAATAGATCCACCCACTTATCTCCTATTACGATCTAACAAAAGCTAATTTAAGAGTCCGAATTTCCTGCGAGCCCGTTACTAGCCGATATCTATATCTCTAATATACCCTGATTGGTCCAAGATTTCATTTCCGAGAAGACGTAGACATAAGCCCCTCAAATAGGAAATCAGAAAAAGCGTCCAGTGACAGATAGAGCTAGTCTAAAACTGCAAGTTCCGTATGGTAACGTCGGGCAGGAAATTGGCAGACTCGTCATACTCTTGCAATGACCTATGGCACATCTGCACCTACAAATCTTGAGAAGCGTCAGCCGAGACGATGGTTGGTTTCTTTCAGATCAACTGAGCAATTCAGCGGATAGCCCTTCAAGTCCTTGCCGCCAACTGCCAACGCCTAGCCTTTCGAAGGAATCGTCTATGTAGGTCTCTTTATAAATACAGCAGCTTAATGTTCATCTATATAGCGCTATCGACCGTCTCGGTCCAGGGCGCTGGACATGACAAAATCTATCCTACATTCCTCCCAGGGATTCGGCCAGGCTTGTCAAACAAAACATATACATCCAAGGAGCAACCCACCCACCCAAAACCATCGCACATCATCATAAACATCAGATCGTTCCAAATCACCCTGCGCACCACTCATCCAACAATTCAACCTTTCCCCCGCTCTTCAGTCTATGCCTAAACCCTCTCAACCACCTCGAAATTCCTATTACTACATCCGCACCCCCCATATGAATAAAGCAACCTATCACACCCCCACTACCCCCTCCCCAAACTCATAAACTCCACAGACACCCTTCTCCATTTCCTCTCTTCACTACCTTTAAATCCACCATCCAACCCCCCCCACTTCTCCTTCATTGCCACTCACCAAAACCAGCTCCTCCACCACTACCCCCCTTTTTCGAACTTACATCCCCTTTCCCCCAACCCACACAACCATCCCACAACAAACCTTACGCATCGAACCATTCTTATAAACAAACGTGATACCCTCTGCGCTTATGCGTGCAGGGGGGTTTCGAACCAGCTGAAATGCTGGAAATTGACGTTTTTACAGTAGAGCGTGGCGGCTATGATGAGCAGCGCGGTTTGTAGGCGGGAATTGGGGAGGAAGGGGGGGGAAAGGCGAAGAAGGATGAAAAGAAAGGAAGGAAGTCAAATCTAGCCGCAACGCACGTTTTCAATTCTCTTCTTTCTCTTCACTAACCCCCCTCCCCCCCCCAATATCCCTGCCCTTCCTTCCCTAGTCCTCGTTCCAATCCCTACTTTTCTTTTCCCTCAATCACCACCCCATGCCCCGTGTTCAGTCTTTTGCAGATTAGCGGGTGTAAAGCCCGAGAGGATGGGGGAGGGAAGATGAGAGGATGTTGGTTGGAGAAGGTAGGGATTGGGTTGGTTGGGGTGGGGATTGGATTGGAGAAGATAGGGATTTAGTGTGGTGCAGGAAGGGGGAAGAGGGCCGGGAATTGGGGTGTGGGATGGAATGGGGGAACGGGGGAAATCGGTAATAGAGGGGCCAGTTATGAAAGTGTGTGTGTGAATTGTCGCTGGAGAATGGGGGTGAGAGAGATGATGAGTGATGATGATGATGATTGCGGTTGTCGAGATCGAAACGAAGAAAGAAAAAGCTTCCTTTTGATATTCTTGTTCCTTCGTTTCTGCGATCCAGAAGTTGTTGTTTTTTTTGGGAAGTTTTCCAATTTGATCAAACTACATACAGTACAGTACACAACCAATAACGCACTGCAAAATGAACCGGTCATTTTTCTCAGGCGAGATCATTTTACGTGTATACAATCTAACAACTACTGTAAGACACACTCTGCAGGAGTTGTCTCCAAGATAAAAAATCGCGTGAGGAGGGTTTTAAATTGGTGTCACAGATAACAAAGAAACGAACGAAGGAAATATTTCCAAGATGGCAAGAAGATGAAAAGTAGGGGTATTTGTGAAAAAGGGGCATGTACATATGTCGAGGCAATGTGGGCGAGGATGTTTTTTGTGTTGGGGTTTTTCATCACATGCTGCAGCGAAGGATATTTTTTTTGGATAAAGCTTTTTGCAGATTTGTTTGTCGTTGTGTTTTTAATTTAGAGATTATGATCATTGTTGATCCGTTGAGTTTTTTCGACGAAAAAAAGTCCTTCTTTGATATGCATGCCCTTCCGATCTGAAACGGATCGGTTACTGTAGTAGTCTTGCCGGTTAGGGGGAGAGAAATTGGTGAATTGCAACTGTTGTGCCGTTGTGCTGTTACATAGGAATCATCTATGTACTGTACTGTACTGTATATTGTGTGTGCAACGAGCTTTGAAGAAAGCTATAGATGTAGATATAGATATAGATATAGATATAGAAAAAAGGGACTCTCTTTTTCGTGAATGGCTCTTGCGTCGGATAATCGGTGCAAAGATAACCGGTTATTTTTTGAGCATGATACATATATATATATTAGTGCTAGTGGAGACTGCAATACGGTGAAGCCTATTAGAGAAACCGGTTTTCAAACTATCTTCCAAAAAGTCATGAGGAAGCGCGCACCCCCCCTCTACCAAAAGTGCCCCCGAACCCATCTGCTTTGATCAGTGTTTCCAGTTCGCTCCCGACATATCGCATCAGCAATGCCCTTGGCTGTTCGGTACCGTACTTCAAACCAGCCGTTCTGGCGTACGAGTGCCTCAGCAGGGTGACAATACCCCAGATGCGATTTTGGTAGAGTGTGAATGCGGCGGGTGTCCCATGGAGCTGATGGACGGCCAGGGCCTTGAGCGGCGGTATATCGTACTGCTCTGCGAACACGAAGATTCGGGCACGGCAAAGGAAGACATCTGGGTAGTCTTCAGCCGGTGCGCGATTGGCCTTAAGAGGTACGGGATTGTGAACAGTCTCAGAGACCGGGCTTTTGAGCAGAAGGAAGGCCTCTTTAAAGGCATCCTTGGACCGGTAGAATCTGGCACGTATTGAGAGGAATGCTTGCTTTTTGAGCCGTAGCGAGAAAGGCTAGAATTAAAGGGCCATCGTTTTTGAAAGTTCAATGCTTGATCGTTTTCGGGAAGATCCCGCTCACTGGGTGCTTCATCTCTCGTTGCACCTAAATAGGCTCCGTGATAACTCCTCTCACTGGTAGGTTCTTCGTCCGCTACATTAGGGGCCGGGACCAGGAGCAGCTTGGGAACTCGCTGACGTCCTCAAGTTCCGCTGAGCCTTTCTGAGCCTTTGACATGGGTCCATCGACTTACGATCTAAAGGTTTCGAATGATGAGTAACCAAGGCTGAGGAAACATAACAAGACGTCCCTTCAACGATGAACCGGAAGGTTTGGGAAATGAAAACACTGTAAAATTAATCAGAGTCATGATGTAAACGGCGGTAGTGGATAGTGCTTACGACTTGTTTAGGATAGACATCTATAGGCAAATCCCAGTGAGATGTGGTGCCCCAAATTCGGAGTCTCGGGCTATAAAAGCTACTGGAAATGCAATGCCTCCGAATATTGATAACAGAGTCTCAGTCGAATGAAAGTCACTCAAAAGTGGGAGCTTGTGAGATATATGTAAGTCAGAGGGCTGACTATGGTAAGGTCTGATTCACTGATCCTGCAAGGCATAGTGTCACCGCAGGTAACCAGTACATCCGTTACAGATTCCACTGGAATTCCACTACTGCTGCGACAGAGCGAAGTCCGTAGTATTAGGTTCACTGGATATTCCTGTAACAGCAAAAACGTCATATAAAAACTTGCATTGGCGATTGACAGACCCACATGCAAGCGCATGGGTATATAGCTCCAACCGTATACGCAGTTCGAAATGTTTAATAGTGTGAGCATCGGCTCGAATACGATTGTCTCCTACCTTTACGTTACCTCACGAAACAAGTTCAGACTAACTTTCTTGGTCCAACGCAGCTAACGACAGGCCGACCAGTTGGTTGTTACTTGCTTTCGAAGCAAATATAGGGCCCAAGCTCTATTTGGGCCGCTTCCTGCCACAATGATATCAATCTATGTCGGCTTAGTTGACTTGATGGGCAGAATCTCGGTTACAGTAAAAATCGCGATTGCCGTTGGAACCAATGATTGGCATAAGATAAATCGTAAATATACTTAATACTATATTGGTAGTCCAACTAAACCGAGGGTTGCTGCTGCCCGTTCTGACAAGGTTGACTTCTCTCTTTCTCAACTTTCTTTTTGTAGATCAGTGTTTTCGAGACATTGTAGAAAACCAGCACCAGCAGTACGAAGGATACGAAGGCAACCACAATCAAAGGCGTGAGAATCGAAAAGACTGTAAAGCCATAGGAGGCATCCTGAAACCTCGAGCTCCCCTTCAGCTGATCGGTAGCCAGTCCGACTTGCATAGCAGAAAGTACGACAGTTATATAGAGAAAAGCGACGGCCAGCCAGGCAAAATTGCGGGTTAAGAATACGCTGAAACGGTTATAACCATAGAGATACCCTCTCATGAAGTCTCGGAATGTTAGACGATAAATCCAATTAACCCTACCTAATCGAAGTTCGCCATATTCATAGCGTGCATTGAAATTGTTCAAGCTTTCGTAATCGACCGTGTCAAGGAATGCGCAGGTAAATGTTACCCAATCCGTCCACGTCATCCAAGATGGTAGCAAACCATGATCCTTTGCAATCTTGAGATCGCTTTGGTAGCGGACTAACCAAGTGTACGAGAGAAGAAGCCCACAAGCGTTTTTGTGATCCTTCTGGTTGCCGCACAAGTTCCCCGTCCAAAAGTCGTGATCCATCAAGAACTCTGGAAGCGGCTTTATGAAGATTCGGGACCTTTGCCAAAGCAGATGCAAATCTATCTGCTCTGTGACCAGTATCTCACGGTCTATCATCTTTTGCTTGTAGAGAGGCCGAGCACACATTGGCCGGCCGGCAAGCCAAAGCCATTTGTGGATGTCATTTAGCCTCGAGACGTCGAGTTCCCACTCAAGGTATTCTTGAAGATCATCATGCCGTACTCGCACTGTTTGATGTTTCTTGTTCTGGAATACGACAGGTAGATTCGACAATCGTTTCTCTTGCACATTCCTAGCCTCGTCCTGCGCGTTGTCGAGGTGGACACTTTCAAACCGGACAAGACTGGCTTCTGGAGGGAACGGAGCGCGCATAAACTACATGATATTAGTATATGTAGGACACATGGAAGATGACATGAACATACCGCGTCCGTCGCCATGTTGTTTAGGCATGAAGGCGAGGCTGGACTCCACTGTAATTATCAACACGTCCGAATTAAGCGCCCTCAGCGTTCTGCAGATCGTGCTAGAACCAATAAGTAACAAGCTAATCCGCAACGAGTGCCTAGGGCAAAGCCCGCTTAGAATACTGTCGTACAGGCTTCATATTTCAGTCGCTGATTTGAAGTTTCCGTTGGTAAATGACCGCGAGTAGTCACTGGGCCTTACACAAATATATGTGTAAGTAGTCTAAAACATCAAGGAAAGTCATCATATGCTCGCAAAAAAGGCTGAAAAGACAAGACGAATAGAAGAAAGAATGTTGGTATCCATTATCGTTGTATCCGAAAGTCTGGTTCAGTTTTCGGGTTTTAGCGAATTTGGCGGGGAAAACACACAAATCAGCCCCGAATTTGGTGCAAATAGAGCAAATACCTAGATACCATCCCCACACCCCCAAAACATCCCCAAGCTTCATTTTTGAAGCTACCGTTGTATGCGAAACCTGTGCCGTTTCTTAGAATTTGTCGAGAGCCCCACCAAAATTAGTGGTAAATCTTCAAAAAGTGCAAAATAAGAAAAAGAATTGTAAAATCAACCTCACTGTTCCCTCCCCAGTGCTATATGTAGTATATTCAATGCTTTATATGTAGTATATTCAATGCTTTATATGTAGTATATTCGATGCTTCATATATGGCCTACCCAGTGCTTCATATGTAGTATATCTAGTGCTCTATATATAGTATATTCAGTGCTCCATATGCGGCCTATTCAGTGCTCTATATGTAGTATATCTAGTGCTTCATATATAATATATTCAGTGCTCCATATGCGGTCTATTCAGTGCTCCATATGTAGTATATCTAGTGTTTCATATGTGATCTACCCAGTGCTCTATATGTAGTATATCTAGTGCTTCATATGCAATCTACCCAGTGCTTCATATATAGTATATTCAGTGCTTCATATGCGACCTACTCAGTGTTTCATATGTAGTATATCCGATGCTTCATATGTGTCACGGTTTTAGCATGTGTTACTCGGAAAGTGTTGGGAAAAGAGGTGTTAGGTCACTTAGGTGGTGTTGGACAATATTATAGGTGATGATAGGCGTGAGG
>JAABVA010001585.1_pt1 | contig 24062 bp, 20 predicted proteins | sample 5560331 | NCBI WGS metagenome assembly JAABVA01 (sample SAMN12812661, study PRJNA571458) | rock metagenome | isolation source: Antarctica rocks | place: Antarctica: Victoria Land, Mt New Zealand sud | collected 2016-01-07
CAGGAGGGTCATCATGCGATAGACTGCGGGTGGCATCGGGAGGCTCCTTCCGGACGATATGGTGTCAGCACCCCTATCCTACCAAAGCCCTCCCGATTGCCCCCTTGTTAGCGAAAACTAGAGTAAAATCCCTCTTGCTACATGTCTCTTTAGATATCATCGGTCGCGAGGAGGCAATGATACAAGTGCCCAACGGTACTACTGGGCAAGCGAACATACCCGCTGGAAGGCTACACTGTAACGTAGCATTGCCTTGATAGAGCGTCTAGAGGAACAAGCTGTGGACCTTGCGGTAGTTGGGGCGGGGACGATGGGCGTGGGCATCGCGCAGGTCGCGGTGGCGCGTGGGCTCACCGTGACCCTCTACGACGCCTTCCCCGAGGCGGTCGAGCGCGGGGCCGGCCGCGTGCGCGCCGGGCTGGAGCGCTCCGTCGAGCGCGGACGCCTTACGGCGGAGGAACGGGACGCGGCGCTTGAGCGCCTGTCCACGACCGCGACGCTTGACGATCTCGCCCCGGCGCCATTCGTGATCGAGGCCGCGCCCGAGGACCTGGCGCTCAAGCGCGCCATCTTCGCGCGGCTCGATGAGTTGTGCGCGCCCGACGCGATCCTGGCTACTAACACGTCGAGCCTGAGCGTCACCAAAGTGGCCGCCGCCGTCGGGCGCCCCGCGCGCGTCGCCGGAATGCTCTTTTTCAACCCCGTGCCTGTGATGGCGCTGGTGGAGGTTGTGGCCGGGCACCTGACCGTTGAGGCCACGGTCGAGCGCGTGACGGCTCTGGCTGAGCGGCTCGGCAAGCGGCCGGTACGCGCCAAGGATACGCCCGGCTTCATCGTCAACCGCGTGGCCCGTCACTTCTACGGTGAACCGCTGCGCATCCTGGCTGAGGGGGCCGACGTAGCCACGATAGACCGCATCATGCGTACGGGCGGCAACTTCAAGATAGGCCCTTTCGAGCTGATGGACCTGATCGGCATCGACGTCAACTTCGCCGTGACCAAGTCGGTCTACGACGCTTTCTTCGGTGAGCCGCGCTACCGCCCGCACCCCATCCAGGAGCGCATGGTCGACGCGGGCACGCTCGGACGCAAGACCGGCCGTGGCTTCTATAGCTATGGTGACGGCAACACACCCTCACACAGCCGGCTAACCACTAGCACTAGCCCTGAAGCGGACGTTTCACCATCCGCAAGCGAGGCGGACGTTTCACCATCCGCAAGCGAGGCGGACGTTTCACCATCCGCAAGCGAGGCGGACGTTTCACCATCCGCAAGCGAGCAGGATAACAGAGGGGGCGCCGATGCCGAGCGGTAGGGTGCTCATCGTGGGGCCACCGGGCGACGCGCTGCTGGCGTGGATGCTGGCGCGCCTACGCGAACGCGGCTACGAGCCGCGCCTGCTCGACGACGAGGCCAGCGCCCTGATTTCGCTCACGCCCATCGTGGCCGGGCTCGACCTGTGGCGCGTAGCCGGCGAGGAACGCTTCGAGGCGGTCGCCGCGCTCGACGAGCGCCTGCCGCCCGGCCGCCCGCTGCTCTCGCTATGCAACGCCACCTCGGTCGACGACGTGGCGTCCTACGCCGTGCGCGGTGAGCGTGTCGTCGGCGTCGGCGTGTTCGGGCCACCGCGCGAGGGCATGCTGGCCGAGGTCTTACCGGGGCTGGGGACTGAGTCGGGCGTGGTTACAGGCGCGGCGGCCTTCCTCTCCGATCTCGGGTTCGCGGTCGAGATCTTGCCGCCCGGCGCGTGGGCCGTTTACCCACGGGTGGTGTCCATGATCATCAACGAGGCCGCCGTAGCGATCGCCGAGGGCGTGGCCACGGCGGCGGATATCGACATGGCGCTCGAACTTGGCGCGGGCTACACGCAAGGCCCCCTCGCGCTCGCCGACGAGATTGGCCTGGGCGAGGTCCTGGCCGTGCTTGAGGCCCTGCACGCTGAGTACGGCGACGACCGCTACCGCCCCGCCCCGCTGCTGCGCCGCCTTGTTCTGGCGGGCTACACCGGCAGGGCGGCGGGGCGTGGATTTCACCTGCATCCTTGACAATTACCACCTAACAATTCATTGTCTATTAAGGTGGCGCGGGTTATAGTGGGTTATGAGGCTCCTTCTTCCGGCGCTCGTCGTGGCTGGCCTACTCTTACCCGTGGCGGCGCTCTCGACCACCCTGCGCGCCACGCCGCCCACGACGGTTCCGGCCCTATCAACCCCTACGGTCACGGGCGTCGTGACCGCGCGGACGTACCCCAACAACGTGCTGGTCGTCTCGGCCACCGAGGGACTACGCCTATCGCGCGACGGCGGGAAGAGTTGGGGGGCGCCGCGCGGGACGCCCGCGTATGGCAGCTTCTACCCCGCTATCGTCGCCAATCCCAAGGCTACTGGGACCGCCTACGCCAGCAATGGCGGCGTCTATAAAACAGTCGATGGCGGCCAATCCTGGCAACCATTGCGGGCCGGCGCGGACGCGCTCGGATCGGGCGGCGCGTCGGCGTTGGCTACCGGCGGCGACGGCGCGCTCTACGCGGCGGGCGCGAACGTCGTGGCCTACCTGACATCGTACAACGGACATGCCGCCTGGCGCCCCTGGGGACGCGGCTGGCCGGCGACCGCGCACGCAACCCTGCTGCTGGCGACGCCGGCGCATGGGCTGTACGCCGCGGCCGGGCATACGCTCTACAACGCGGACGGCAAGGCGGCGCCTTGGACACCCGTCCACGACTGGTCTGGCTCCATCACCGCCATGACGCTGGGACCAGACCGCGCGACGCCGTACGTCGCCGTACAGGGGCAGGGTGTCTGGCGCGCCGGCGCGGCGGGGACGCCGCCTCAGCAGCTCGACAACAACGGACTGCCCACCGACGCGCCGATCTACGCCCTGCAAAGTGACCCCACCGGCGATGACCTCTACGCGGCGGCGGGGGGCGCGCTCCTCAGGCGCCATCGCCCGTCCGACGCGGCGCCGCGATCGTGGCAGCTGGCGCTGTCTATTCCTAACGGCGCCATCACAGCGCTGCAGCCGTTGCAACGCGGTCAGAACCAGACAATGCTCGCGCTATCACAGCGGGGGCGACTTTACATTGGGACGCGTGACAGAGGTGAAAGTCTGTCGTGGGACAATACACGTACAACCGGCCACGCTCTCAACGGCGCCGCGCCGCTTATCGCGGCCCTGTCGGGCGCGCAGTGGCAGCAACCCACGGAGCCACCGGCGCTGCCGAAAATGTTCACCAGCAGCGGCTTGTGCGCCTTCCCTGGGGCCAAGTTGAGCCAAAGTTTCGACGTGTGCGGCCCGTTCCGCACATTCTACTTCGAGTTCGGGGAACAGGCCCTGCTCGGCTACCCGCTCGACGTGGCTCGCCTGACCGCCAGCGGCGACGTGGAACAACCCTTCGAGAAAGTGCGGCTGGCGTGGACGCCCCAAACGGGCGTCCGGCTCGTCCCGCTACGCGCCATCCTGGGCCAGGACCTCCGCTTCCCGCATCCGACATACGCGCAGGGGGCGCAAATCACCGCGAGAGGGGGCGTCTGCTTCCCCAAGGGGTACTGTGTCGATCCGCGCTTTGCCGCGTTTTGGCGCACGTATCTCTATCAATCGACGGGGGCCAGCATCTTCGGACCACCCATCTCGCAGGCGTTCGAGGAACAAGCCAGCGACGGGACCGGCAACCGCGTCTATGTGCAATACTTCGAGAACGCCCGGCTTGAAGAAGGCACGGGCGGCTCGCCGACGGTTAGTTTTCTCAGGGGCATACCACGACATTAAAAAGAGAATCGCTAGTTAGCGCGCGGCATGTCAGGGATCGCGGGCTCCAATAAAAATTAGGACCGGTAGGAAACAGGGAAAGGGAACGGACATGACGGACGAGCAGACCGAACGGGCGGCGCCTTTGCGGGTCATCGTGGCCGACGACCATTCCGTCGCGCGGCGCGGTCTGCGCATGCTGCTGGAGGAGCAGGACGACCTGCGCGTGGTGGGCGAGGCGGCCGACGGCGATGAGGCGCTAGAACTCGTGCACCGTGAGTGTCCCGATGTCGCGGTGCTCGACGTGCGTATGCCGCGCCTCGATGGTATCCGCGCGTGTAAGCGCATCAAGACCGAGGCGCCGGAGACACAGGTGCTCATCCTCTCGGCCTACGAAGACGACCGCTACGTGTTCGGACTACTCGAAGCCGGCGCGACCGGCTACGTGCTCAAAGACGCCGCCGACGACGAGGTGCTCGCCGCCGTGCGCGCGGCTGGCCGCCACGAGCCCTACTTAACGCCGCGCATCCAGGCCAGGGCCAACAACGCCGCTCCCGCCATTCATAAGGCCCCGGCAGGCGACCTGACGCCGCGTGAGCTTGAGGTGCTGGCCCTGATGGCGGGCGGACTCGACAACGTGGAGATCGGCGAGCGCCTCTTCGTGACCAAGGTAACAGTGCAGAACTACACGAGCTCGATCTACGGGAAGCTCGCCGTCAACACGCGCGCCAAGGCCATCCTCTACGCTATACAAAACGGCCTGGTCGAGCCGGCCCGCGAGGCCTGACACCAATGGAAGGCGCTCTAACAACGTCGCGACCGCGTGCCGCGCCAGCGCGCCCGCCACGAACACTCCCGGCCCGCGTCGTTTCACGCCTGCGTGTGGCCTGGGCGCAAGTCTTGCTCGGCATACTGGCCTGGGCCGTCCTGCTCATTGGCGTCACCATCGCCGGCGATCTACGCGCGAACACCTCACGCCTCGGCCTGGTCACGACGAGCGGGGGCCGCGTCGTCCTGCTCGATCCCATGGGGGCGGCCGCGCGCGCCGGCATACGTCCCGGCGACACGGTGCTCTCCGTCAACGGCGTCAACGTCCGTGGGCAGGGGTTCGCCAGTCTGCCGTCCGTGTCCACGACCGCCGGGTTGGTCGCCGTTCGCGTCACGTCGGGGCAATCGGGGAGTGACAGCGCGCTCTACTACCTCCCGCTGGCCGGTCCATCAGCGACGGAGATAGGCGGCGACTGGGCCGCCCTCACCGCCGCGCTCGCCCTGTGGGTGTCCGGTCTACTGACCGGCCTGCCCCGCAGACGAGCGAGCGCGATGCGCCTCTACGCCCTGGCCGCGCTGGCGCTGGCGCTGGCGCTGTGCGCGTTGGCGGCCCGCGACAGCGCGCTGTTCTGGTCGTGGCCCGTACTGGCGCCCGCCCTCCTCGTGGGGCTGGCCGCGCTGCTCGGCGCCACGGTTATGTTGGCGTTACCGGCTCCGGTGTGGCGCGGGTACGGGTGGCGTCCGCTCCTTAGCCTCGTCGCGCTCGTGACGGTTCTTGCCGCATCTCTGGCGATCCTCACCGCCTACGCGAACCTGCCGCCAGTAGCCGCGTATGCGCCGGCCGCCGTGCTGGGCCTGCTGGCGCTAGCCGCCCTCGTCGCGCCGCTCACCCTCCACGCGAACGCCCGCGACGAGCCGTCCCGCCGTCGCCTGCGCGTGGCGCTGCTGGCCGCATTACTCGGTCTGGCGCCACCGCTGGCGTGGCCGGGACTCACCGCTGGCGCCGCACTACTAGGCCACAACCTCACGCTGTTCCCTTCAACAGACGTTTCGCCTTTGTGGAGCACCGTAGGTCTCATCCCCATGGCCGCCCTCTATAGCGCCCTGGCGCATACCAACCCCGCGACGGCGCGCCACACCGTCGAGAGTGCGCGGCGTCTCGATCTCTACGCGCGGGTCGGGCTCTCCTACGTCATCGCCGGCCTGTGCTGCGCCGCGCCGCTCATCGCGCTGTGGCCCCTCCTACCGGTCCAGGCGTCGATTGCCCTCACGGTTGCCATCGTGATCGCCTTCCCCGCCGCCCAACGCACGACCGAGCGCCTCATCGCGCGCGGCGTGGCGCTCCCGCGCCCGAACTACGACGAGGCCCTGCGACGCCTTGAACGGCGCGCAGCCACGACCACGACACCCGATGACCTGGCGCGCGACGTGGTGACGGGCCTCCCCGATCTTTTACAGGTGCGCGGAGCGGCCCTCCTGTTGCGCGACGACGCCGATCCCGCTGGCCAGTACCGCGTCGTCACGCGCGACTCCTACGCGCGTGACAACGTAGCGCGCGACGCGACGATATTCCAATCCCTGCCGCGGCCCGAAAACGTCGTGCGGCTTGACGACGCGGACGACCTCTCCGACGCGTCCGAACGCGTGGTGATGCGGCGCGCCGCCTTGCCCAGCAACGCGGGCGCCCCGGCGACCAGACCGGGACAGGGCGGCGCGACATTGTGGGCGCCCCTGCGCTGGGGCGGGTCGCAACGCGGGTTCCTGGCGCTGGGGCCGCGCCTATCCGGCGATCTGTTCGACGACGACGACCTGCATGGGACAGCCAACGTGGCCGGCGTCCTGACGCTAGCCTTTCAGACGCTCGAACTAGTCGACCACCTACGCGAGCGCACCGACACGCTCGTCTCGCTCACACATCGCCTCTCGCACGCCCACGAGCAGGAGCGCGCCCACCTCTCGCGCGAGTTGCACGACGTCGTGGCCCAGGAACTCATCGCACTGACGCGCCAACTGCGTCGCTACGGCGACGGCCGTACGCCGTCGTCCGAGATCTGGGCCGACATGCTGGCGGCGGCGCAGGACGCGCTCACACACACGCGCCGCATCTGCAACGGCCTGCGTCCGGCCATCCTGGATCTCGGCCTCGTTCCCGCGCTGCGCGACCTCGTCGGCGACGCCGCCGAGCGGAGCGCGACGACCGAGGTCAGCATCACCATCGACGGCCCCGAGCAGCGCTTCCCCGGCGAGCGCGAGTTCGCCCTCTTCCGCGTCGCCCAGGAGGGGTTGACCAACGCGTTGGAGCACGCGCAAGCCCGCCAGGTCCGCGTCGAGGTCCTCTTCGACGGCGCGGTACTCCTGCGCGTGCGCGACGACGGGCGCGGCTTCGCCATCCCGGCCCGCTTCGAAGACCTACCCGGCGACCACCTTGGACTCATCGGCATGCGCGAGCGCCTGGCCGAGTTTGGCGGCGCGCTCACCGTCGCCTCCACGCCCGGCCGCGGCACGGTGCTGGAGGCGTGCGTGCCCCTGTAAGTTGCCAGTTGCCAGTTGCCAGTTGCCAGTTGCCAGTTGCCAGTTGCCAGTTGCCAGTAAAACCTGTGCGGTATACGCTTGTCGAGACCTTTGCGCGCTATTGATAGTAATGCGCCCACTACGCAAACTACTACCCCGTTACTGGCAACTGGCAACTGGCAACTGGCAACTATTTACTCCGTGAGTTTTGCATCATGCGCGCAATAGGGGGAACGGCCTACACTAAGGGCACAATTATGTCGTGTACCCTGCGTCTCCGCGAGAGGACCCCTGACCGATGCGCCTTTCCCGACTCCCAGCAGCGTTGCTGCTGGCCCTTGCGCTCTCTATTCCCGCCGTCGCGTTCGCCGCCGGCCCACGCGATGTAGCCTTGAATCCACCGCCGTCGACGGTCTACGCCAGTGTGAGTAACGTCGGCGTATTCAGGGATACCGGTCCGACCGACTCCTGGACAGGCCTGACCGCGCTGCCGTCCGCGTCTGGCGCGCTCGCCCTCGCCACCGGCGATAGCACGCATTGGCGCGATGTCTGTGTGGGTCTCGACAGCGGCGTCGATTGCAGCCACGATAGCGGCGCGACATGGTCTGGCGGGCTGTCCGGCCATACGGTCCACGCCGTCCTTATCGCCCTATCAGGCGCGCGGACCATCTTCACGGGCGCCGAGCGCCTGTATCGCAGTGACGACGGCGGCCGGACGTGGCTGACGACAGGCATCACGCGCTCCGTCAGCGCGCTCACCCAGACGGGCGGTTCCCTCTACGCGGGTGGAAATGGACGGGTCTGGATTAGCTCCGACGGTCAAAGTTGGTCTCCCTACGGCAGAGGCCTGCCCGTCCGGCTGACAGTGAACAGTCTCGCCGTCCGTGGGGCGACGGTCTACGCGGCCACGAGCGAAGGCGTCTGGCAAACGAGCGGCGGGACCTGGACACAGGCGCGTACGCTGCCGGCCAAACCGGCGCCTGCGGTGATCGCAACAGCGTCGCGCGTCATCGCGCTGGTAGCTGGCGACGGGTTGTACACCTCCACCGACGGTCAGACCTGGAGCCCAAGTTCGGTTCCTCCCGGCCCGAGTGGAACAGTCGCGGCGCTGGCGCAGGATCAGGACCCGCAGCAGCCGAACATGCTCGTCGTCGGCGATACCAATGGCGCGGTGCGCTGGAGCCAGGACGGCGGCCAGACCTGGAGCGCCCTCGGCAGTACCGTCGCGGGCAACGATGGCAACGCCATCAACGCCCTCGCTGTCGTGCAGCGCGTGCAATTGCCGGTCGACGCCGTGGCGGACCCGCACCAGCTGACCAGTGTCTATGCCAATTGGCATACGGTGAGCGCGCCGTTCCTCAGCTACTGGCAGGCCCACTCTGACGTGCTTGGCGCCCCAGAGACACAGGCGTTCACGGACACGAAGCACGGGGGCGCGACCGCGCAATATTTCCAGAACGGGGAGCTGCTGCAAACAGGTAGCGGGGTCGCGCCGGCGCCGCTGGGCGCGGAGCAGCAGCCCGGTGGTTTCGCCGCGCGTGTGAGCTATACGCCCGACCCCCACTTCATCAAATATTGGACCGAGCATGGCGGCCAGAAGGTGTTTGGCCCCGCCGTATCTCCGCTCCTCAATAAACCGATCGGTGACGGCACGGCGCGCTCGTACCTGGTGCAATACTTCCGCAACGCGCGCCTGGAGTACCGCCCGACGCTCGACGGCTACGTCGTCGCCCCCGGCGCCCTCGGCGACCAGGCGCTGCAAGCCATGGGTTGGCTGTAACATCTCATCCGATATGCGGACCCACTATCCCGGCTTCTGAACACGAACGCTCGTATTTGTGTTATAGTGTGCTAGATAGGAGCCATTATGGACACAGATACGAGCGCCAATGCCACCGCCACCAGCACCTTCAGCATCCGGCTCGACGAAGGCCGGAAAGCGCGCATGGACGCCATCGCCAAGGCGACCGGCCGCAGTAGGAACTACCACTACCTCGCCGCGGTCGATGACTACCTCGCGGAGCACGAATGGGAACTGGCCGAGATCGCGGCCGGCCTCCGCGAGGACGACGCCGGCGATGTCGTTTCGCACGAGGAAGTCGGCGCTTCGCTTATCGCGGCCGGCCTTGCCACCCGCGAGGGCATCGAGCGTGAGCGCGCCTCCCTCCTCGCCTCCATGGCGCCGCCAACGCAAGACCCGGCCCGCAACGGTTAACGCATGGACGTTGTATGGTCGCGCGGCGCGATGCGCCAGTTACAGGAAATCGGCGCCTACATTGCTCAAGATAGCCGCGACGCCGGCGAGCAGGTCGTCGACCGCATATACGCGGCCGGCGGCCTACTCGGCACGCAGCCCGGCCTCGGGGAGGCAACCGATGTCGCGAACGTCCGCTCTTGGAAGATCCCCAGCTTGCCCTACCGTTTGTTTTACCGTGTCCGCGCCCGCGCCGGCCGTGTGACGGTCTTACGCGTGGTCCATGGCCGTCAACTTCGCGCCTTGCCGCTTAAATAGCCCTGGACCGATGGTCACGGACGATGCTGGGAGCGCCCTGCCCCACCCATTTGGGCAGGCGCGCGCCTTTCGCGCGCCCAGCTATACTAAAGGGGTAGCTGGCGCATGCGAACCGCGCCGCTCCTGTCGCATCCTCCACCCACGTAAGTTACGGGCGCGTGCGCCGGGCATAGCCCTGGCCCCCTCCGAGCGCCCGTCACGGTTCTACAGGTTGCGCCCTTTTCATGGTGAGGAGTTCTATACATGACAATGACCGATACACGACCGAAAACGATCGGGGAGTTGCGCCGCGGCGAGTACCGCGTCCTGCCCATCAAAGAGGAGATGCGCAAGAACCTCGTGGCCAAGCTGCGCCACGACGAGGAACTCTTCCCCGGCATCGTCGGGTACGAAGACACCGTCATCCCACAGGTCGAGAACGCCATCCTCTCCGGCCAGGACATCGTGCTGCTCGGTGAGCGCGGTCAGGCCAAGACGCGCCTCGCGCGCGCGCTGGTCAACCTGCTCGACGACGAAGTCCCGATGATCGCCGGCTGCGAGATCAACGACAACCCCTACGAGCCCGTCTGCGCCGTCTGCCGCGCCAAGGTCGCCGAACATGGTGACGACGTGGAGATCGCCTGGCTGCGCCGCGAAGACCGCTACGGCGAGAAGCTGGCCACGCCCGACATCACCATCGCCGACCTGATCGGCGAGATTGACCCGGTCAAGGTAGCCGAAGGCCGCTACCTCTCCGACGAGGAGACCATCGCCTACGGCCTGATCCCGCGCACCAACCGCGGCATCTTCTGCCTCAACGAGCTGCCCGACCTCGCCGAGCGCATCCAGGTCGGCCTGCTCAACATCATGGAAGAGCGCGACGTGCAGATCCGTGGCTACAAGGTGCGCCTGCCGCTCGACACCTACGTCGTGGCCAGCGCCAACCCCGAGGACTACACCAACCGCGGCCGCATCATCACGCCGCTCAAGGACCGCATCGGCTCCGAGATCCGCACGCACTACCCGCGCACGGTCGAGGGTGAGATCGCCATCATGGACCAGGAGGCGTCGCCGTTCAGCGTAAGCGGCCTGCAAGTGACCTATCCTCAATACATGAAGGAGATCATCGCCGAGATCACGCACCTGGCGCGCAAGAGCCCGGATATTTCCAAGCGCTCCGGCGTCAGCGTGCGCGTCTCCGTCTGCAACTACGAGAACGTGCTCTCCAACGCCGCGCGCCGCGCCGTCAAGCTCGACGAGAAGGCGGTCGTGCCGCGCATCTCCGACCTCTCGGCCGTGCTGGCCTCGACCTCGGGCAAAATCGAGTTGGAGACGGTCGGTGACGTCAACGAGGAGCGCCTGATCGAGCGCATCGTGCAGGGCGCCATCGTCAACGTGTGGAACCACCACTTCCTGCTGGCCGACTTCGAGGGCCTGCTGGGCCGCTTCGACCGCGGCTTCGGTGTCGACGCCTCCGATGAACTGCCCTCCAGCCACTACCTCAAGGGTATCGAAGACATCAAGGGACTCAAAGAGGCCGTGGCCAAGGTCGGCGGCCAGGGCAGCCCAGCCAGCATCGCCTCGGCCGTCGAGTTCATCATGGAGGGCCTGCACCTCAACCGCAAGCTCAACAAAGACCGCACCAACGCCACGGGGCGGACGCGGTATCGCAAGTAAGGCAAAGGGGCCTGCGACTGCGGTCGCATGGCAGCATACGGGCGCTGCGGCGCTAGGAAGATTGTCGTAGGGGCGTATTGCATACGCCCGGTGGTCGCGGGCGTATGCAATACGCCCGCTTCAACCGACCGCAGTCGGCGTTTGTTTGCCATGCGACCGCAGTCGCAGGCTCAAGCTCCGCTAGGGGGAACTCACAATGTTCGAACGCTACTCCTACCGCTATTCAGAGTGGGACGACACGCAGCAGGTCGCGCCCTTCGACGCCGACGACGTCATGGACGCCATGGCCGACAAGCTGATCGAGGACGGCGACCTGCAGCGCGCCCTCAACGACATGTACCGCCGCGGCGACCGCGGCGCGCTCGACGACCGCCTCAAGGGCCTGCGTGAGATGATGGAGCGCCTGCGCCAACAGCGCATGGAGCAGCTGCAGCGCCACGACCTCAACAGCATCATGGACGATATCAACGAGCGCCTCGACGATGTCGTCAACACCGAGCAGGCCGGCATCGACCGCCGCCTCGAAGAGGCCAACAACCCGCCCTCGGCTGACAACGAGAACACGACGGCGGCCGACAACGAGGCCCTGCGCAAGATGCTGGAGAAGATGGCCGGCCGCAAGCGCGAACAGCTAGGGGAACTGCCCCAGGACGCGCCCGGCCGCCTGAAGGGGCTCTCCGAGTACGACTTCATGGACGACGAGGCGCGCCAGAAGTTCCAGGACCTGCAGCAGCTGCTGCAGCAGCAGGTGCTCAACAGCTACTTCCAGGGTATGCAACAGGCCATCCAGGAGATGACGCCTGAGGACCTCGCGCGCACGCGCGACATGGTGCGCGACCTCAACCAGATGCTGGAGGACCGCATCCAGGGCCGCGAGCCCAAGTTCAACGAGTTCATGGACAAGTACGGCGACATGTTCCCCGGCGTGCAGAACCTCGACGAACTGCTGGAGCAACTGGCGGGACGCATGGCCGCCATGAACTCGTTGATGCAGAGCATGAGTCCCGAGATGCGCGACCAGTTGCAGGGGATGATGGAGGGCCTGCTCGGTGACGACCGCCTGCGCGTCGACATGATGCGCCTCGCCGCCAACATGGCGCAGTTGATGCCGGCGGACATGCAGGGGCAGGGCATGCCCTTCAGCGGCGACCAGCCGCTCTCCCTCATGGAGGCCATGGCCATGATGGAGCGCATACAGGGCATGAACGAACTCGAGGCGCAGATGCAGGCCGCGCAGAGCGGCGCCGGCATCGACAGCATCGACCCCGACAAAGTCCGCGAGTTGATGGACGCCGAGACGGCGGCGCAACTGGAGCGGTTGCAGAGCCTCACCAAGATGCTCGAAGATGCGGGCTACATCCAGCGCAAGGGCGACAAGTGGGAACTCACGCCGCGCGCCCTGCGCAAAATCGGCCAGAAGGCGCTCAAGGACGTCTTCTCCAACATGAAGCGCGACGGCTTCGGCAAGCACGAGACGGAGCGGCGCGGGGCCGGCGGCGAGCGCACCGAGGAAACCAAGCCGTACGAGTTCGGTGACCCGTTCTTCATGGACATCAAGGGCACCATGATGAACGCGCTGGCGCGCAATGGCGCCGGCACGCCCGTGCGCATGGTCCCCAGCGACTTCGAGGTCTATCGCACCGAGTTGCTCACGCAGTCCTCAACCGTGTTGATGCTGGACAAGAGCCGCTCGATGTTCCTCAACGGCTGCTGGATGGCCGCCAAGAAGGTCACCATGGCGCTCGACTCGCTGATCCGGGGCCAGTTCCCGCGCGACAACCTCTACGTGGTGGAGTTCTCATACCTGGCCAAGCAAATCGAACCAACCGACCTGCCCTTAGAGACGTGGGACGAGTACACCTACGGCACCAACTTCCAGCACGGCATCATGCTGGCGCGCCAATTGCTCGCGCGGAGCAAGGCGCAAAACAAGCAGATCATCATCGTGACCGACGGTGAGCCCACGGCGCACCTGGAGAACGGCATCCCCGTCTTCGACTACCCGCCGACGCAGCGCTGTATCAGCGAGACGTTGCGCGAGGTCGGGCGAGCCACGCGCGATAACGTCGTCATCAACACCTTCATGCTGGAGACGACGCCGTGGCTCTCCAGCTTCGTCGACCAGATGACCAACATCAACAAAGGCCGCGCCTTCTACGCCGCGCCCGACCGCCTCGGCGAGTACATCCTCGTCGACTACGTGCGCAACAAGCGTAAGAAGGTCAGCTAATCCACAAAAGGGGAGGGGCCGGGGCGCATGCGCCCCGGCCCCTCCCCTTTTGTGCCGCAAGGTTACGCCGGCTCAATAGACAGGCGTATGTCGAAGGGTGTGATCGTACGGTTGGGGGCGATGGAGGCGCCCCAATTCGCGGTCGAGATCGCCGTGCTGGGCGCCGTCGACGGTCCCGGTGAGAGTACGGCGTAGGTCGGCCACCAGGGGCCGCAGGATGTCTTTGTGCCGCTTCTCCGTGTCCGTTTTCGCTACCGGGCCACGACGCTTAAATGGCCGTGCTCCTCGCCTTTCGGATTGACGACGATAGACACGTCATTGTCGAGCGCGATGAGCAGCCTGAAGATGCGCTCCAAAGAGAAGCCGGCGAAGTGCCCTCGCAACAGGGCAGACACCTTCGGCTGGGGGATGCCCAGGATCTCGGCAGCCTGAGTTTGCGTTAGGCCGCGTTCCTCAAGGATGTGCGCGAGGCGAAAGACCAGCTCAGCCTTCGCCTGCATCTCTTCCGGTTGCTCGTAGCCGAGGTCGGCATAGACGTTGCCGCTGCCGACCGTATATTCGATGTCCTCTGCCATCAGTCCTTCTTCTTCCGTTGAGCTAGCCGTTCCGCCTCGATGCGCTCCGCCCATGCCAGCCGCGTCTTGATCAACTCGCTCTCGCGCTGGGGCGTGGCGATACCGCGTGTAGACTTCTTCTGGAAGGCGTGCAGCACGTAGACGGCGGTTCGCATGCGGACGGTGTAGACAGTGCGGTAGGTGTCGCCGTCGAAGTATTCCACGATCTCCAGCGCGCCCGCGCTTCCAAAGCCCTTGAGCGGCTTGGAGTTCGGATGCCGCTCGCCCCGCTGCGCCCAATAGAGCGCGAAGCCCGTCGCATCCTGAACCTCAGAAGGGAAAGCCTTTAGATCCCGCCGCGATGGCCCGACCCACACGGCCTCTCTCACCGCATCCCCCGTCCCGTCCGTTCCCATTGGCGCCCTCACCGCACTCTTTATACCAGGTTTGGAATATAGGTCTCTCTGTGTCGAGCGCCAGCGTCAGGATCAACGGGGCGCGCGCCGCGACATCAAAGCTCGCCGTGCTCTACTCTCCTACTGAGGATGAGGCGGGGCGCGTCATCGCCATGAACTCGTGGAGGTCGCTGCTTGTGTGGCTCATGAAGGTCTGGCCGGCCCGGAATCCGGCGCGCTCGTAGGCTAGAATGGCGCGCCGGTTGAACGTCGCCACGGAGAGGCGGAACGACGCCGGATGGAAGGTTGCGCGGGCGAAGGCCAACCCCGCCTCGATAAAGCCCGCGCCGAGACCGCGCCCCGTCAGGTCCGGGCGCATGCCCAGCCCGACATCGAGCGCGTCGGGGTCGGCGTAGGCGCCGGAGAGGAGACCACCCAGCGTTTGCGCCGCACTCCGAAAGCAGAAGAAACCAACCAGATCGCCACGCTCGTCCGTCGCGGCGTAGTAGGGGGCGTCGCGGTTGAGCAACTCTTGCAGGTCGTCGGGGTCGGCGCTCGGGTTGTAGAAGTCGTACGGTGGGTCATAGCGCCAGGCCGACACGACCCGCGCCTGCTCCAGAGTCATGAGTGCGAATGAGTAACGCACAGCCTTTCTCCATTTACTGTTTACTGCCACAGGCATATCATGAACAGCGTACACTACATGGCATGGTACGAGTAGTCGCGAAAGGATGGAGAGAGCGATGCCAACGGTTCGCGATGTCACGTTCGATCTGCTGCGCGCGCTGGGGCTGACCACGGTCTTCGGCAACCCCGGCTCGACGGAGTTGCCCTTCCTCAAGGATTTCCCTGACGACTTCCGCTATATCCTGGGCCTGCAAGAGAGCACAGTGATGGGCATGGCCGACGGCTACGCCCAGGCGCGCGGGCAGGCCGCCCTGGTCAACCTGCACACCTCGGCCGGCCTGGGTAACGCCATGGGCGGTGTTGTGACCGCCTACCACAACCGCGCGCCGCTTGTGATCACGGCTGGCCAGCAGGACCGTCGCCACCTGGCCCTGGAGCCGCTACTCGCGGGTCGCCTCGTCGAGCTGGCGCGCCCCTACGTCAAGTGGAGTCACGAGCCGGCCCGCGCTCAGGACGTGCCTGCCGCCATTGCCCGCGCCTACTATACGGCGATGCAAGCGCCAACGGGGCCTGTCTTCCTCTCCATCCCTATGGACGACTGGGACGCCGCGGCGGAGCCCTACGACAGCGGGGCGCGCCGGATCGTCAACCGTACGGTCCCTGACGCCGCCACTCTGACCGAGGCCGCCGCCGCGCTGCGCGAGAGCCGCCGCCCCGCCATCGTGGCCGGAGCCGGCGTCGACCGCGCTGGCGCGTGGGATACCGTGGTCACGCTGGCCGAACGCGCGCGGGCGGCGGTATGGGCTGACCCCATCGGCCCACGCGCGGGCTTCCCGCAAGACCATCCGCTCTTCCGCGGCCACCTCGCCCCGGCGCAGGCGCCCCTGGCCCACCAACTCGCCGACTACGACCTCGTGCTCGTGCTCGGCGCGCCCGTGTTCCTCTACTACCCCTACGCGCCGGGGCCGGTCGTGGCTGGGGGCACACGCGTGATCCAGGTGACGGACAACCCTGACGAGGCGGCGCGCGCGGCCACGGGCCTGAGCATCGTCGGAGACATCGCGCTAGCGGCCCAGGGTATCCTCGACAGGCTACCCGAAACAGGGCGGTCCGCGCCGGCGCCCTTGCCTGTCTACCCCGCGCCTGAAGCAACGGAGCCGCTGTCGGTCGGCTATGTCATGAGCACCCTCGCGGGGCTGCTGCCGGCGGACGCGGTGATCGTCGACGAGTCGATCTCGTCGCGCTCGAAGCTGCTGCGCTATGTGCGCGCCAGGCGTCCCGGCGGCTACTACATCGCCGCGAGCGGCGGACTGGGCTTCGCCATGCCGGCCGCCGTGGGCGTCAAGCTGGCCGAGCCCGCACGCCCGGTCGTCTGCACCATCGGCGATGGGTCGAGCATGTACTCGATACAAGCGTTGTGGAGCGCCGTACGCTACGGCGCCGCCGTCACCTACGTCGTGATCAACAATGGACAGTACGCTATCCTCAAAGCGTTCGGCGACACGCTAGGCATCGGCGCCGGCAGTGTACCGGGTCTCGATTTGCCGGGCATTGATCTCGTCGGCGTGGCGCGCGGGCTGGGTTGCACGGGCGAGAGCGTCAGCGCCCCCGGCGGCCTCCCGGCGGCGTTACGGCGCGGCCTCGACGCGGGGCGGCCCTACCTCGTCAACGTCATGGTCGATCCAGACGTACCGCCGCTAATAGGTTAACCTTAAGTGGGTAGTGATTAGTGGGTAGAAGTAGGTAGTATGAAGATCCTGTACACAGCGGAGGCGACGGCGACGGGTGGGCGCGAGGGACACGCGGTCTCATCGGACGGCAACCTTGACGTGTCGCTGGTCACACCTAAAGAGATGGGCGGATCTGGCGGGACGGGCACGAATCCCGAGCAGTTGTTCGCGGCCGGCTACGCGGCCTGCTTCGAAAGCGCGCTCATGGCCGTGGCGCGTCGACAGAAGATGGCGCTGGACGCGGCCGCGACGACCGTGACGGCGCGCGTCGGCATCGGCCCCGCGGAGGGCGGCGCGTTCGGGCTTGACGTCGAGCTACACATCAAGCTGCCGGGCCTACAGCGGCCCGATGCCGAGGCGCTCGTCGAGGCGGGCCACAAGGTGTGCCCCTACTCCAACGCCACGCGCGGCAATATCGACGTGCGGCTGGTCATCGAAGAACCAACGGTCTAGTGACGAATGGAACAGTTGAGGCAACAAGACTAATGCAAGACGACATGACAAAGATGCATGTACACGACAAGATATACATTGGGGGCCAGTGGGTCCCGTCGGAGGGCGCCGGAACCATCGCCGTGGTCAACGCGACGACCGAACAAGTGATGGGCCACATCCCCGACGGTGTGCCCGCCGACGTCGACCGCGCCGTCAAAGCGGCCAAAGACGCCTTCCCCGGCTGGGCGCAAACCTCGGTCGAGGAGCGCGCCATGTACCTCGGGCGCGTCGCCGCCGCGCTCAAAGAGAGCATGCAGGACATCGGGGCGCTGGTCGCGCAAGAGATGGGTATGCCCCTCAAGCTGGCCGTGGCGATCCAGGCCGGCCTGCCCACCACGACCTTCGGCTCAATGCCCGGCATCCTCCAGGACTTCCGATTCGAGGAGGAGGTCGGCAATGCGCTGGTGGTGCGCGAGCCCGTCGGCGTGGTCGGCTGCATCACGCCCTGGAACTATCCGCTGCACCAGATCGCCGCCAAAGTGGCGCCGGCGCTGGCGGCGGGCTGCACGGTCGTGCTCAAGCCTAGCGAGGTCGCGCCGCTCAACGCCTTCATGCTGGCCGACCTCATCGACAAAGCCGGGTTGCCGGCGGGCGTGTTCAACCTCGTGTCCGGGACCGGCCCGGTCGTGGGCGAGGCCATCGCGTCCCACCCCGATGTCGATATGGTTTCGTTCACTGGCTCGACGCGCGCCGGCCGGCGCGTGAGCGAACTCGCCGCTCAGACGGTTAAGAAGGTGGCGCTGGAGCTTGGCGGCAAGTCGCCCAACGTGCTGCTCGACGACCTCGACGGCGACAGCTTACAACGGGCGATCAAGGACGGCGTGGGCAAGTGCTACCTCAACTCGGGCCAGACCTGTAGCGCGCTCACACGCATGCTGGTCCCGCGCTCACGGCTGGCCGAGGCCGAGGATATCGTGCGCGCGGTGGCCGAGGGCTACACGCCCGGTGACCCCTTCACCAAGGGCACGACGCTCGGCCCGCTCGTGTCGGAGACGCAGCGTGAGCGCGTACGCGGCTACATTACCAAAGGCGTGGACGAGGGCGCGCGACTGGTCACCGGCGGCGCGGAGCCGCCCGAGGGCCTGGAGACGGGCTACTTCGTGCGCCCGACCGTCTTCTCCGACGTGCGCCCCAACATGACCATCGCCCAGGAGGAGATCTTCGGGCCGGTGCTGGTGATCATGCCCTACGAGGACGAGGAGGACGCCGTACGCATCGCCAACGACACGATGTACGGCCTGGCCGGCGGTGTGTGGTCGGGCGACCCCGCGCGGGCGCAGCGCGTGGCGCGGCGCATCCGCACCGGGCAGGTCGAGATTAACGGCGGCCCGTTCAACCCGCTGGCCCCCTTCGGCGGCTACAAGCAGTCGGGCCACGGGCGCGAACTCGGCAAATACGGCCTCGAGGAGTTCCTGGAGACCAAGGCTCTGCTCCTGACTCCCGCCGACCTCGCCGCGCGGCAGGCGGCGCCCGCCGACCTCTCGCGACTTGATCCCAGCCAGCCAGAGCAGGCCATCGAAACCATCGAGAAGGCCGCCGGCGCGCCCGGCGGCGTGGAGGCGTACTAGACAAGTAGTCAGTAGTCAGTAGTCAGAGAACGCATCTACTGGGAGCGCCGGCTGGAAGCCAGCGCTCCCAGGGCAATTCACACGCCGTGCGATCTACTCCTACTCCTGGTTGTCCTTGCGGTATACCGCGCATTGCGCGTCGACGCGCCACGCGCCGTGCGCGTTGCCCGTGAGATCGCAGTCCTCCGCCGTCAGCGCGCCGTCGTCGTGCGCGTACAGGGCGACAAAGCCGTTGCGGTTGACGCGGCAGCCTCGCAGCACGGCGTTGCCCTGCGCGCGTGTTTCCACCCCCGCCAGAGCGTTGGCGGCGATGTCGCAGTCTTCGATCGTACCCTGGCCGCCCTCATAGATCACGATACCGGCTTGCTTGCTGTCGTGGATCGCGCACCGCCGGATGGTGGGCGCGGCGCGTTGCGCGATTTCGATACCGGCCAGGGCGTGTCCGCGGATCGTACAACCCTCCAGCGTCCCCCCGCCGTCCTCGTAGATCAGGACGCCGCCGGCCCGGCCATCGTGTATAGTGCAGCGCCGGATCGTGGGCGTACTGCCCTGCGCGATCTCCACGTCCGCCAGGGCATTGTCGTGGATATCACAGTCCTCCAACGTCCCCCGCCCCCGCGCGCGGATCACCACGCCGCCCGTCTTGCCGCCATGGATCGCACATCGTTGGATCAGAGGATCGCTCCCCTGCCTGATCTCGATTCCCGCCAGCGCGTTCCCGACGATAGCGCAGTCTTCGACCGTGCCCCGGCCACCCTCATACAGCACGATCCCGCCCGCGCGCCCATCGCGAACGGTGCAGCGCCTGATCACGGGGGCGCTCTCTTGCGCGATCTCCACCCCCGCCAGGGCATTGGCGGCGATGTCGCAGTCCTCGATCGTCCCCCGAGCCCGCTCATACACCAGCACACCGCTGGCCGCTCCATCGCGGATGGTACAGCGGCGCAGCACGGGGTCCGCCGTCTCACCGTGGATGGCGACGCAGGCCAGCGCGTCGGACGTGATGACGCACCCCTCCAGCTCCAGGCGTCCCTGTGGGATGTCCACGGCATAGTAGCCGCCGCCAGCGGACCCCATAGACCCGCCGCGCCCGCGCAGGGTGAGGCCCCGCACCACCGCCTCGTCCGCGCGCATCACCAAGCAGTTGGCGTCCGTCGCCTCCACGATGATGTCCTCTACCTTACCCACGCCGACGATCTCCACCCGTTTGTCGATGACCAGGCTTTCGCGGTAGAGGCCAGGACGCGCCTCGATGCGTGCGCCGGGTAACGCGTCGCGCAGGGCCGCGCCGATGCTCCCATAATGGTCCTCGCTTCCCTGGCCCTCGTTCCTGACCGTGACGACGAGAGTCGGGCCGGACGGCGGCGACGAGGGAGGGGAAGGGTCAGGCGCGGAGATAGGGATAACGGGCGGCGCGTCGCCTTCGCGCGCCTGCCGCAGCGCCGCCGCCATGTCCTCGGCCGTGAGGAAGCGATCGGCCGCGGCGAAGGCCGTCGCCCGCGCGAGGACCTCCGCGAGGGCAGGGGGCAGGTCGGGCACGAACGTGCCGGCCGGCGGGAACAGGCGGCGCAGCGCCCCCTCCATATCCAGACCGTCGCGCTGCAAGCGCGTGTACTCGGCGTCGGGCTGGCGGCCGGTGAGCAGTGCGTGCAGCGTGGCGCCGAGCGCGTAGAGATCGCTGGCAGGCGCGGCCCGGCCCAGCACCTGCTCGAAGGGCATGTAGCCCCAGGTGCCGATGGCGGTGCCGCTCGGGGTGGCCAGCTGGCGCGCGATGCCAAAGTCGATCAGCGCCGGGCGGTCCGTGCGCTCGTCGAGCATCACATTAGGCGGCTTCAGATCGCGGAAGATGAACGCAGGCGTGCGCCCGTGCAGAAACGCAGGCGTGCGCCCGTGCAGATAGGTCAGGACGTCGCAGAGCGCGATGCCCCAGGCCACGACGCGCGGCCAGTGGACGCGCCCGCCGGCGTCGGTGAGCGCGTCCTGTAGAGTCTTGCCAGGAATGTAGTCCATGGCGAGGTAGAAGGGGCCGGCCGCGGGCTCGGCCGTCCAGTAGCCGTGGATCGCCGGGATCGCCGGGTCCTCCAGGGCCAGGAGGGTGCTGACCTCGCGCTTGAACCAGGTAATCGCGTCGCGCTTGCCTTCGGGCGAGGTGAACCGCGCGTCGAGCAGTTCCTTGATAGCCACGGCGGGATGGCCCTGCCGCCCCACGTCCTCGGCAAGGTAGACGCGGCCGAAGGCGCCCGCGCCAAGCACGCGCGCCACGCGGTAGCGGCCCTGTAGCAGGGCGCCGGCGGGCAGCGGCGACCCCGACGCCCCCGCCCGCTCACCACTGGGCGTGGCGCCTGGCGGCGCATATGGCCCCGCGGCCGCGGGGCTATCGTACGGCGGGGCGGAGACGGACGCGTCACCCACCCTGGCGCCGCAGTGGGTACAGTGCCGCGCGGTGGCCGGGTAGGGCCGCTGACAGTTGGGACAAAGCATGATCGACGCGTCCTTGGCGGCGTGATAGGGTGTGCGCGCCGCGTATACCTATAGTAGTACCGCTGGCATTCTTGCGCAAGCGTCTACGGCGACAAGCATCGCATCCCTCGCGCCGGTTGACTTTCGCGCGCCGTCATACTACGATAGCAGCAAGCAACGCAATGGCCGGCTGTGCGCGAGGAGATAACGCGGTGGCCAGCTGTGCGCGAGGAGATGGGGAGATGGTCGCGAAAGTGCTGTGGATCGGGGCGGCGATCGCGTGGGCGGGGATGTTCGCCCCGTGGGAAGTCTTCCAGGGCCTGTTCGACAACACGGGCGTGTCAGGGTTCGGAGTCGCGGGGTTCGACCAGGTGCGCAACGGGTTCGGCATGAACCTCCTGGTCAACAAGCCCTACCTTTTCCTCGTACCCGTCTGCACCGCGCTCGCGGCGCTGCTGGCGACGCGGCCTGTCGCCCGACCCGAGTTCCGCTGGATCGTTCTGGCCTTGTCGCTGGCCGCGCTCGCCGCCTGCGTGGCCTTCTTCCCGAACTTCGCCCAGGACAAAAATCAGGTCCTGGCCGTCGTCAGCATCTCGTGGGGCAGCGGAGTCAGTATCGTGGGCTGCATCGGCGCACTGGCGGGAGCCGCATGGGCGCTGCTCTCCTCGCGCGACGCGGCGACGCTCCGACCGGCCTACGCGGCGACCACGCCAGCCGTCCCGCTCTATACGTTCGCACCCTCAAACTCCTCCGCGCTTGCCGCCCCGCCCGCTAGCAACGGCGCCCATGAGGGCATGGTCATCGCGAGCCCCGTCCCTGTGACGCATGATAGCGCCAGCGCGGCGAGTGCTGTCACTCATAACGGTAGAGCCGGTGACCAGTCTGAGAGTGCGGGCGTCCCGCCCGTCCCAACCGTCGCGCCGAATACAGGCGAGATGGTGACACTCCCAGGATCAGTCGTACAACCTGTCGCGGCCCCCACTCGGGACGGGGCGAACGCGGCGCGTCCGGTGGCGCGCTACTGCGTCCACTGCGGCGGCGCGCTGCGGCCCGACGACCGCTTCTGCCGCTCCTGCGGCGCCGCGCTCGCATGATCACAGTCTAATTGAGCGGACGCGGCGTAAGGCCCGCGCCCGCGCATAGGGGGTACGTCCGATGAAGCTGGCGATGCCGATCCTCATCCTACTCGTCGTGTTGAGCCTGACCGCCTGCGGCTCGCCCAGCCAGGCCACCAATCAGCAGGCGCAGGCAATCGGCGGCCTGTTCCCGATCCAGCAGGGCGATGAGCGCGGCTATATCGACCAGACCGGCAAGCTCGCCGTCGACCCGCAGTTCGACGACGCCAGGGCTTTCTCCGACGGGCTCGCCGCCGTGCAGATCGCCAACAAGTTCGGCTACGTCGATCAGACGGGCAAGCTCGTCATCCCAATGCGGTTCGACTATGGCGCCGACTTCGCGGACGGCATGGCGCAGGTCCGGGTCGGCTCGAAGTACGGCTTTATCGACAAGACAGGCAAGGTTGTCGTCACGCCACAGTTCGACTCCGTGGGCGACTTCGCGGACGGCGAGGCGCCAGCGGCGGTCGGCGGCAAGTACGGCTTCATCGACACCACGGGCAAGTTCGTCGTCAACCCGCAGTTCTCGTACGCCCCCAGCTTCTCGGAGGGTCTGGCCGCCGTCAACATCTCGAGCGACAGCTTCGGCTACGTCGACAAAACGGGTAAGTTCGCCGTCAACCCGCAATACATGGATGCCGGCCCCATGTCCGAGGGCCTTGCCTACGTCGAGACCGCTGACAAAAAGTACGGCTACATCGACCCAACGGGCAAGACGGTGATCGCCCCGCAGTTCGACGGGGCCGGCAACTTCTCCGAGGGTCTGGCCCCCGTGACGATCGGGACGTCGACGGACGCGAAACGCGGCTATATCGACAAGAGCGGCAAGCTCGTCATCAACCCGCAGTTTGACGACGCCGACGCCTTCTCGGAGGGACTGGCGCGCGTGAAGATGGGCGGCAAGTACGGCTACATCGACAAGAGCGGCAAGCTCGTCGTCAACCCGCAATTCGATTATGTGACTGACTTCTCCGGTGGCCTGGCACAGGTCGACTTCAGCGCCAATGGCGCCATTGGTGATTGGGGCTACATCGACCCCAAGGGCAAGCTTGTATATGACCCTACGAGCTACTTACTGTATCGGGTCACACAGAACGGCAAGGTAGGTTATATCAACAAGACAGGACAGCTTGTCATCAAGCCCCAGTTTGAAAATGCCGATGACTCTATTCTCCGATGGAATGGCAGTCGTGTGGGTCGGTTACAAGTGGGGCTACATCGACACGACGGGGCAAATCAGGATAAAGCCGCAGTTCAGCCTCTCTCCTCAAGGTACTACAGGTACTACTGGATCGTTTTCTGATGGTTTAGCACCAGTCGAAATCGGCGGAAAGTGGGGCTACATTGACAAGACAGGTAGAGTAGTCATCAAACCCCAGTTTTTCACGGCCTACAGCTTTCACAAAAGGCTAGCTCCAGTATCGGACGGTCACAAATACGGGTTCATCGATATAACGGGTAAGCGCGTCACGAGCTTGCGATTCACCAACATGGATTTCAGCGGTCTATTATCATCGTCTAATTCTAGCGGACTAATAGCAGTAGAGGTTGGCAAGAAATGGGGCTTACACCCCTCCCACAATGTTGCAAAGTTGTGGGGTCAGGGCCTGAGATGAGGGGGCCAGGGCCGATGCGGAACACGACGTTCACCTGGCTGTGGTCAATCTCGACCCGCTTCACCAACGTCCGTATGA
>JAABVA010001586.1_pt1 | contig 24061 bp, 28 predicted proteins | sample 5560331 | NCBI WGS metagenome assembly JAABVA01 (sample SAMN12812661, study PRJNA571458) | rock metagenome | isolation source: Antarctica rocks | place: Antarctica: Victoria Land, Mt New Zealand sud | collected 2016-01-07
CCGCCACCAACTCCGCGGTACCCAACGGCCCCGCCGACGCAGTCAACAACTCCGCCACACCCGCCGCCACGAGAGCCAACCCATGCTCCACCGACGCCACCCCCGGCACCGGCACCAGCTCCACCAGCGGCGGCACCACCGGCACCGCCAGCTCCGGCTCCGGCACCCCCAGCTCCGGCTCCGGCACCGGCACCGGCACCGCCGGCGGCTCTGCCACCGCCCCCGCAGCATCCGTCCACAACATGCATCGAACACTAGTTCGACCCACCGACAATATCTGGACACCACCCACCGCGACCAACAGGCGCCAGGGGCCGCCACTCACCCGCGCCCATCCCGGAGCAAGGCGTTAGGGTCGGCCAATCATTCGACCCCGCGGCCCGGCCAGGAACGGAGCTCGATGCACTCCCCGAAGGACTTCTACCGACCGCTCGCCGTCGGCGCCCCAGAACCCTTGCGGGACATTCCATTTCGGCCCTCTAGGATGATCCATTTCTTCGACCCGAGCAACCCGAAGATGGTGGCCAAGGCCCCGCAGCTCGCGACCGGCGTCGACATCCTGCTAGGTAACCTCGAGGACGCCGTGAAGGCCGACAACAAGGAGGCGGCGCGGGCCGGGCTAGTCACGGTGGCGCAGGACAACGACTTCGGCGCCACCCAGCTGTGGACCCGGGTGAACAGCCTCGACTCCCCGTGGGTGCTGGACGACCTCACTACCCTGGTGACCGAGATCGGCGCCAAGCTCGACGTGATCATGGTGCCCAAAGTGCAAGGCCCGGAAGACATCCACTACGTGGACCGCCTGCTTGCCCAGCTGGAGGCGCGCGCCGGCGTGCAGCGTCCGATCCTGGTGCACGCGATCTTGGAAACCGCTCGCGGAGTGGCGAACGTCGAGGACATCTGTGTCGCCAGCCCCCGCATGCAGGGCCTGTCGCTCGGGCCCGCCGACCTGGCCGCTAATCGCCGGATGAAGACCACCCGAGTTGGTGGCGGTCACCCCGGGTACCTCGTGCGGCAGGATCCCCCCAACGGGGCGATCGACGGGCCGCGGACCAGCTACCAGCAGGATCTGTGGCACTACACCATCGCGCGAATGGTCGACGCCTGCGCCGCGGCGGGGATCCTGCCGTTCTACGGCCCCTTCGGTGACATCGCGGACACCGTCGCCTGCGAGGACCAGTTCCGCAACGCCTTTCTGCTCGGCTGCGTCGGTGCGTGGAGTTTGCACCCGGTGCAGATCGAGATCGCCAAGCGGGTGTTCTCCCCCGACCCCGCCGACGTGCGGCATGCACAGGCCGTGATCGAGGCAATGGGTGACGGCACTGGTGCGCTGATGATCGATGGGAAGATGGAAGACGACGCGTCCGTGAAACAGTGCCACGTGATCGTGCAGTTGGCGCGCCAGCTGGCCGAGCGCGACTTCGACCTGGCACAGCGCTACGGATTCGCCGACGCGACGCAGCCGGGGGGCTGAACCGGTGACCGAGCAGGCGCTACGTCCCCGCCGCTCCGCGCTCTACCTGCCCGGCGCGAACGGTCGCGCGCTGGAGAAGGCGGAAACCCTGCCTACCGATGCGCTCATCCTGGACCTCGAGGACGCGGTGGCACCCGACGCCAAGGCGGACGCGCGTCGGCGGGTGTGCACGGCCGCTGCGTCAGGTGGCTACGGCAGCCGCGAGGTGACGATCCGGGTCAACGGCATCGGCACGCAGTGGCACGACGACGACCTGCGCGCCGTGGCCGAGACCGGTCCGGCAGCCGTCGTGGTACCCAAGATCAACTCCGCTGCGGACGTGCACGCGATCGAACGGGCGCTGGAGGCCGGTGGCGCCCCGGACCACACCGCCATCTGGGCCATGCTGGAGACCCCGGTGGCAGTGCTGCACGCGGAGGAGATCACCACCGCGTCGGAGCGGCTCAGCGTGCTGGTGATGGGCACGAACGACCTGGCCAAAGAGCTGCGAGCGGAACACGTACCTGGCCGCGCCCCGCTGCTCACCGGACTCTCCCTCGCGGTCCTTGCCACCCGGCTCGCGGGCAAGGAGATCCTCGACGGGGTCTACAACGACGTGTCCGATGTCGACGGCTTCACTGCCGAGTGCCGGCAGGCCAAACAGTTCGGCTTCGACGGTAAGACCCTGATCCACCCGAGGCAGGTCGACCCGTGCAACAACACGTTCGCACCGACGGACGGCGAGATCGCGCTGTCCCGCGAGATCATCGCAGCGTTCGAGGCAGCTCGCGGTGAGGGCCGCGGGGTGGTGACAGTGAACGGCCGGATGATCGAGAACCTGCACGTGGAGCAGGCGCAGCGGGTGCTGGCCGTGGCCGAGGCGATCGGCGCGCTGACGCGGTAGCGGACCGCTCCGTGGGGGCCGAACTGCTCAACCGAACGCGGACGGCTCGGTGGAATGGACCAGGCCGCGGCGTGATCGTTTGGCGTGGTACATCGCGGCGTCGGCTTCGCGCGCGGCGTCGGCAACGCTGACGCCAGGCTGGGTGGTGGCCGCGCCGAGACTGGCGGCCACCACCCGCTCACCGCTGGTGACGCCGCTCAGCCGGCCGCGCAGCGAGTCCAGCCGCTTCCGGGCTTGCTCCTCGGTCACCGGAAGGAGCATCGCGAACTCGTCCCCGCCGAGCCGGACGACCACATCACCGTCGCGGCTGTGCTCCCGCAGCAGCTCAGCGCAACGGCGAAGCAGCTGGTCACCGGCTTGGTGCCCGCAGGTGTCGTTGACCTGCTTGAGACCGTCGACGTCGAGGGTGATGACGGTGACGATGGCCCCCTGATCAACCTGCTCCTGTGCATCGACAACGGCCTCGTCCCATCGCAGTCGGTTACCCAATCCGGTCAGGGCATCGCGCCGAGCCGCACTGGACTGCTCCCGGGCAACCATCCGCAGCTCCTCACGCAGGCCCGCGGTGTGCGCAACCACGCTGGCGGCGTCGACGACCTGAGCACCGAGCTGCCGACACAGGGTGGTGAAGCCACGCGGTCCAGCTCTGGTATGAGCGACGACGAGGACCCCACCCACCGGGGCGGGGATGGCGAGGGCAAGCAGCGAGTGAACGCCGCGCGCGCGCCCCAGCGCCACCAACGCGGGGTCGTCGTCGATGTCTTGCAGGCACAGCGAGCCGCCGACGGACCGACTCTGCAGGACGTCGAGGGCGGTGCGGATCGCCGGATCCTGCAGATCCACCCCGGGCCACGCACTGCGCGAAACCAGGTTACCGCCGCCGTCGCGCAGCAACCCGACCTCACACGCCAGCGCCTGCATCGCTACGTCGAGGATGTGCTCCAACGTGCCGGTCAGATCGGGGGCGGTACCGGTCGTCACGGCGCGCACCGCGTGCAGGATCTCGAGCTCATCCGCCAATCGCTTGGAGGGAGCCACGTCCGCCAGCTCCGCGTCGAGCGCCTCAGCGAGGCCGCGCAGATCCTCCGGTGAGCACCCGGGGGTCAACGGATGGTCAGGGTTGCCCAGGACCACGACGACATCGTTGGTGACCCGAACCACCGCCCCGCCGCAGGCGTAATAGGGCCCCAGGACACGGCCCACCGGATCGTGGGTGAACCTGTGTACGCCCCCCGCCTGGGCGGGCACCTGCGCGAGCAGCGGGTCCTGCGCAGCATCGACATCGACCAGGCCCGCCCACCCACGCCCGCGACCCACACCCCCCAGATGCGCCCACGTCGACACCGTCAACCTGCGGAACACCAGTGCGTCAACCACACCCAACCGCGCAGCCCGCTGCTCGATCGGCGCAACTCGATCACCCATGACGGCATCATCACCCACGAACATAGATTTGTGTGAGTTTCTACCACGATCGTGGCCCACTGTGCGCCTGGCCGGTCGCCGCGCGGGCGACGGCAGGGCTGGCGGCGGGCGAGCGAGGTTGGTGCCCCGCAGACCGAGGTTGGTGCCCGCAGACCTGGGTTGGTGCCCGCAGACCTGGGTTGGTGCCCCGCAGACCTCGGCCGACATCCGCTGGCCCGGCGTCGCACGGAGGTGCGGTTACCCCTTGACTCCTCCGGCGAGTTGGCTGCCGGTGAACTGTCTTTGGAAGACGAAGAACAGAATCGCGACGGGGATGGTAGTCAGCAGGGCCGCTCCCATGTTCACCGGGTATTGGGTACCGGCTCCGAGCTGCCCGCTGCTGAACTTGGCCAAACCGGTGGTCAGGGTGTTGTACTTCGGGTCCGAGGTGGCAATGAGAAAGAAACTGAACTCATTCCAGGAGCCCTGGAAGCTCAAGATGGTAAGGGTGATCAACCCGGGCCGGACCAGGGGCAGCACCACGTCCCAATAGGTCCTGACGTTACCTGCGCCATCGATGCGGGCGGCCTCTTCCAGCTCGGCCGGCACTTGTAGAAAATTGGCGCATGATGAAGATTCCGGCTGCGTCCACCATGATCGGGAGAATCATGCCCGCGTAAGAATTGTAGAGCGTGAGTTCCTTGAGTACCAGAAAGCGCGGAATGAGCAGCACCACGTTCGGTACCGCCAGCGTCGCCAGGATCATCGCAAAGACCAGTTTCCGGCCACGAAACCGCAGCCGCGCGAGGGCGTAACCCGCGAGGCTGTCCAGGAACACTCGACCGACCGTGATGGTGGTGGCGACGATGACGCTGTTCGTCAGCCAGCGCCCGAAGGGCACCGAGTCACTGCCACCGTATCCGAACAATCGCTGCCATGCGTTGGTCTGGATCGGGTTGGGGATGAGGGAGAGCGCATTGTTTGCCGCATCGGTGTCGGACTTGAACGATGTCGCAATCTGGATGAAGAACGGACCCAGGTAGATCAGCGCGAACACGCTGAGGGCGAGGTAGCCGAGCCCGCGGCGGGTCGGGGATCGGTAACTGAGTGAACTCATCGGTGGCCATCCTCGTACTGCGCGGCTGCGGATACCTCGGCGCGGGCGTTCACGGCGCTCGAGTACTGGTTCATGAGTCGGACTCCCCGCCGCCAACGAGGCGACGTTGTAGCAGGCTCAGCACGATGATGAGGGCGAACAGCAGGAAGGCGATTGCGGCCCCCACTCCGAACGCGGAGTTGCTGAAGCTCTGGGAGTAGGACAGGTAGGCCGGGGTGACGGTCGCCGGGTTGTTGCCGGTGAGATAGATCTGATCGAAGACTTGCCAGGTTCCGATCAGGCCCAACGTGAGCACGAGCAGCATCGTGGGCCGCAACATGGGCAGCGTGACGTAACGGAAGCGCTGCCAGGGGGATGCGCCATCGAGTTCGCTGGCCTCGTCGATCTCCTCGCCGATGTTCTGCAGCGCAGCGATGAACAGCAGCATGAAGGTACCCGACGTGGTCCACACGACGAGGATGATGATTACGGTCATCGCCACGGACGGGCCGGACAGCCATTCCCAGAGTGACAGGTTGAACACGACGTATTGCGCCCAGCTGGGTGCCGAATTCGCCCCGAACAGGGCGAGGACGCGTGGTGGTCATGCTCAACGCGCTGGTGGGAATCAATCCTGACGTGCCCGGTGGCCGCGTGCGGTTACGGCCACTCAGCTGCTCACCGTTCGGCTCCCTGGATGTCACGGGGTTGCGCGTCGGGGCTGCCGAAGTGTCGGTCAGCGTGGACGGGCTCGGTGGTGGCCACATCGACGGGCTGCCGGACACGGTCCAGGTGAGGAGTTGATCCGGGCGTCCTCCCGTGCTCGGAACACCGACGGACTATGCACGCAATGATGCCTCGTCGAGTTCGATCCCGACCACGCCCGCGATCCGGTCGAGATCAGCGTCGTGGGCAAGCAGGACTGCACCTCGACGCCACGCAACGGCGGCGATCAGGCAGTCGACCATCCCACGGGGGGAGATACCGGCGTTCCGGCAGCGGGGGTAGATGCGCGCGGCGGCGGCAAAGTCCGCGGTCGGGTCGATGCTGAGCAGAGGGAAGCGAAGCAGCAGGCGGCGCAGCTCGGCTGCCCGGCGATCACTACGCGCGCCGGCCAGTACTTCCATCGCCACGGGTTCGGTCACGGCGAGCGCCCCGTCGGAGGCGATCAAGGCGGTCAGGCGCCGATCAACCGCACTCCCGGTGGCCCGGTCGTACTCCACCCAGGCGGACGTGTCAGCCAGAATCACTCTGCATCGCGGGGTCCGACGTCCGCCGGAGCCTCCTCGATGGCGTGCGCTCCCCGCATCGCCAGGGCCTCCTCGCGTGTCATGGGCTGCCCTGCCAAGTGGCGGAGGGCAAGGTCCACCGCTTCGGTCTTCGTCCGGACGCCGTAACGGTCCATGATGGACTGAACGTGGACGTCTTCGATCTCGATATTGGTCCGCAGGCGCGCCATACACCTATCGTACACCTTACGTGTACGATAGGTGTATTCACCTGTTGCGGGTTTGATTCGCGGACGCACCACAGCCCGTGCGAGTGCTGGATGGCACCTCAGGGTGATCGACTTCCGGATGGCTGGCTGGTACGTGCAGCATTTCGGGGTTCCGGCTGCACCGAGACCGCGCGGTGGCAGCAGGAATGGCCGAGCCTCATCATCCGCCCCTGGCCCGCCTCGCCGTACACCGACGGGCCGCGACGGCTCCGCCGAGCGCTTCGGTGCTATGCCGCGAAGATGGAGATCCTCGGGGTCCGGCGCGGTGAGTCGCGGTGCGCAGCCGACGCTGTCAGCTGTTATGGGGCTGGAGGAACTCGAGTCGGTTTCCAAAGGGGTCGGCCGCATAGAACCGGTCGTATCCGGGGAACTCATTGTCCCAGGTCACTGGGTACCCAGCTCGCTCCAACCGGTCAGCGAGCGGCCGCAGGCCGGTCACCAGGAGGCCGGGGTGGGCCTTGCGAGCGGGGATGAAGGGCTGCTCCACCCCGAGGTGCACATCAACTCCGCCGCCGCCCCGAAACCAGGCAGCCACCGCGGGCGGCGAGCGCGGGTGGTTTGGTCAGCTCGACCATGCCGAGTACGTCCGCCCAGAAGCGGCGGCAGGTGTCTTCGCTGTCGACGGGGATGGCCAACTGCACGTGGTGGAGCCGCCAAAACGTGAATCGGGTGTCGTCAGGCATGAGCAAGACTCCTTGGTGCGCGGGATACGGCCGTGGCGATCCGCTCGGGCGATGACCGTGCGAATGGTGACGCACGATCGCACACTGCTCGCCCGAGCCCGGACTTCCTCGCGCTCGGCGGACCATCGGTGCGCCCGTGGCGAAGCGCACCGCCGCCTGGGACGAGGTGATCCGCCGGACACGAGCCGCGACTGCTCCCAGGCACCGGTGAGCGCGTTCATCGACACGAATATTCTGTCCGGCACCTCACCGGTGATCCGTCGGCGATGGCGGCCCGCGCCGCCGCTGTCAACAGCGGCGTACCTCGTCGCCTGCGCCGAGAGCACCGGTGTCGGGCGAGTCGCCTTCTTCGACATACCCTCCCAGCCTGAGCGCGGGGGCTCTCCGGTAGCGGACGTGCGCTGGTTGGTCATCAGGGAGTGAAGCGGCGAAAGCCGCCTTCGGCGTCGATGACTTGGCCGGTGATCGTGGCGGCCTCCGGGGCGAGCAGGAGCGCGACGACGTCGGCGGCTTCGGCCGGTGAGTTCCAACGTCGACGTGGCATGTGTCGAACGACGAACGACTCCTGGTCGCTGTTGGCCCACCCGGTGTCCGTCGGCCCGGGGTTGATGCAGTTCACCGTGATGTCCCGCTCGGCGAGGGCATCGGCGAGCGTCCGGGTGATCTGCTGCAGCGCACCCTTCGTGGCCGCGTATGCGATCTCTGTAGGCATCGGTCCCAGGTGCTGCCCCGAGGTGAAGAGCACCACCCGCCCACCACCGGGTTCCGGCCGATACTGCTCGGCGAAGCCCTGGGCGAGCAGCAGGGACGCCCGCACGTTCACCGCCCATGTCGCATCCAGGGTGGCCGCGTCCAGCTCGTGCAGTGCCCCGAGCTGTGAGCGGGCATGGTTGACCACGAGGGCGTCGAGCGGCCCGAAGCGCTCACCGGCTGCCTGTACGAGGCGCCGGGGCGCGGTGGGCTCGCTGAGGTCAACCTCCAGGTGAGCGAGGTGCTCGCCCTCGCCGCCGAGGTCAGCCAACACCCCCGTCGTGCCACCCGGGTCTGCGCCCCACGGCTCGGTCGCGTCGTACGGCGCGAACGAGTGCGCGAACACCCGCGCGCCGTCCTCGCGAAGCAGCCGTCGGACGATCGCGAAACCGATCCCCTTCCGGCGACTGACACCGGTGACCAAGGTCGTGCGCGCCATGGCCCGTGCCTACCCGGCAAGGGGGGTCGCAGCAACAGGGTCGCAGCACAGGGTCGCAACAAACAGGCTCGCCCAGGCCCAGGCGACCGCCATCCGCAGCGATCGGCACGGGGGGTGAAGTCGCTCGGGAGTGTGGCGAGGGCCGTAGCGAGGACCGTGGCTCACCGCGCAGTGCCGGCGAGCCTTGCTCCGAGCGCGACAAAGGAACCAGCGAAGATGCGCCGTATCCAGGACATCACGCGGGGCCGGGAGACGACGTGGTTGCGCACCGCGGCGGCGAATACCCCATAGCCGGTGAACACGACCAGCGTGACCAGCATGAAGACGGCGCTCAGCTCCAGCATCCGCAGGAACGTGTCGGGATCGCTGGTGCTGACGAACTGCGGCAGGAAGGCGAAGAAGAAGATCGTCAGCTTGGGGTTAAGAATGTTGATCAGAATGCCCGAGCGGATCACCTTCGCCGCCGACCGGGGTCCGGTGTCTGTTTCCACGGCCAGTGCGCCCTTCTCCTTGAGCGTCGCCCACGCCAGGTAGAGTAGGTAGGCCACGCCCAGCAACTTCAGGGTCTGGAACGCCAGGGCGCTCGTGTGCAGCAGCGCCGCGAGGCCCATGATCGCCGCGATCATGTGCGGGACGATGCCGAGCGTGCAGCCAACTGCAGCGATGACGCTGGCGCGCGCACCGCGCGACAAGCCAGCCGCCAGCGTGTAGATCACTCCGGTGCCTGGCGTCGCGACGACGATGAGCGTCGTCACCAGGAACTCGATGCTCACGCTCTCCTCCTTGGGCCGGGAGTGTAACCACCCGGCGATTCGGCAGTGACCTGCTCGAGCCCGAACTCCCCCGGCGAGCTCATCAGCGCCGGTCGCGACCGGCGCGAACCGCCTCGACCAGTTCCTCGGCGCGACCGGCCGACACCGGCGGTGCTGAACGGCTGATTCCCCTGTCGACACGCGGATGGGGATGGCGACAGCACCAACGTCATCCCCCGACGTCGGCCAGCACCCGCCGGACGAAAGTGTCCTTGGCCCTGGTGTACGCCTCGCGATCGTCGCGGTGCTGAGCGGCCAGGTCCGTCTTGAGCGTGGCGTAGGCGTCGACGAGCGCGGGGTCGGCGCGCAGAGCGTCGCGGAAAGCGAGCCGCTCGTACCAGTGCGGCGCGTCGACGCCGAACAGATGGAGGTGAGCACGGCGACGCTCGTCGGCGACCCGCACGAAGAAGCGTTCCCAGGGACGTTGATCGAGTTCGGGAGGCACGAGGTGCCAACCCTGGGGGGCGAGCACTGCCGCGACCTGCGGCGCCGAGTCGAGATCGGTGACCTGGGCCTGGAAGTCCAGGATGGGCTTCGCGGCCAATCCCGGTATCGAGGTGGAGCCGACGTGCTCGACCCGACCGACGATCAACGCCGCCAGAGTGGACTCGAGGCGACCGCGTTCTCGCTCGCCCTTCGACAACCAGTGCGGATCGGGTGCGAACACCTCGACGCGCTCCGTGGCCCACGCCGGCCAGTCCGCGGCTGCCATGGTCAGCGGGTCTGGCACGGACGTTGTTGGTGACCACCCTGACCCGCATCCCCCTCCGCCAGGGCAACGTGCAGCAGACGTCGTCTCACGCCGGCGCCCTGCTCTTCGGGATTCAGGTAGAGCTGCGCGAGCCATTGATCGGCGGACCGCAGCGAAACCCAGCAGGCGTGCTCCGACGTATCCGCCGCCCTGAGCGACAACCCCCGCATGTCCACACAGTAGAAGCACGAGCCAAGCCCGAGCGCCACGTCGCCACGTCGCCACGTCGCCACGTCGCCACGTCGCCACGGAGCAGGATCAGTCACTGCCAACTGGCATCCTGGTGCGGTGTCCTCCCGACCCGTCGTTGAACTGATCCGCTCGCGCACGCTGACCGACCGGGCGCCCTACGCCTATGCAGCTGTCGCACATGACGTCTCGCGGTTCGTCTTCACCGCCGGCGCGTGCCCCCTCGACGGCGCGGGTAACACGGTCGCCGTCGGCGATGTGGCAGCACAGGCCGAGCAGGTCATGACGAACCTGTGTGTTGCCCTGGAAGCCGCGGGTGCGACCCTCACCGACGTCGTCAAGACGACCGTCTACGTCGCGAGCATCCGCCGAGTCGACCTCGTGGCCGCCTGGGACGTGGTGAGCCGACGATTCGGCGAACACGACGCGCCCAGCACCCTGATCGGGGTGGCCCTGCTGGGCTACGAAGACCAACTGGTTGAGGTCGACGCCGTCGCAGCTCTCCGCTGAGCCACCGTCGCGTCGCGTACCGCGGGCCCTGAACCGGATCGGCCACTGAGCCCTGAGGTTGGATTGTGGCCACGTTCTTACAGCTGACGATCGACTGCCACCACCCTTCGCGCCTGGTCGCCTTCTGGCAGCCGCTGCTGGGCTATGAGGTGCTCGCCGCTCCGCTGCCTCACGGCGACGTGGCGCGACTGGTACCTGTCGGTAGGGGTGGCTGCTGAGGAGATCGAGGGGGACGGCACCGATCGGCTCGTATCACCCGACGGCAACGGCGTGGCCATCTGGTTTCAGCCCGTTCCCGAGGACAAGTCGATCAAGAACCGTCGTCACCTGGATCTCCGGGTGTCGCGTGGTCGTGAGGTCAGCCGCGCCCAGCGCCGCGCCAGCATCGAACACGTGGTGGCGCAGGTTCGCGCCCGCGGCGGTGCCTTCATCCGGTGGACCAAGACGACCAAGCCAACCACGTCTACGCGGTGATGACCGATCCCGAGGGCAATGAATTCTACCTCGACTGACCCCGGTGGCCGTCCGGATGCGGTCCCACCTCCACGCGCGGCAGCTCGGCAGCGTCGAAGCCGCACTCGGCGCAGGGGCGCTGCAACACCCTTGAGGCTCGCGGTGCGTCTACCGCGGCAACCGCCGGATCGCGATGACGTTGTCGGTGACGCGGGCGGATTGTCCCTGCGGTCCGATGGCCTCTCGCTCGGACGCCGCTACCCGCTCGGCGTGCCACTGGTCCGGATTCAGCTCGAGGGTGGCCAGCGTCTCCTGCGGCGTCGGGAAGCGGGGATGGTGGTCGGGGTCGTGCCACGCCCACGGAGGGGCAGAAGCATGGTCGACGACGAGCAGGAGGCCACCAGGCGCGACGGCGGCGGCCGCCCCGCGTAGGACCTGCTCCCGGGGCAAGATCACCGGGGACTGCAGGTACTGGGCGGAGACGAGGTCGAACACACCAGCCGGGAAGCTGTGGGTAAGGTCGTGTCGCTGGCGCTCCACGAGGTCGGCGACACCGGCGCTGGCAGCGTGGACGGCGACCCGGTCGAGGGCGGTGGCGGAGACGTCGACGGCAGTCACCTGCCAGCCGAGGGAAGCCAGCCACACCGCGTCACCGCCCTCACCGCAGCCGAGGTCCAGCGCCATGCCCGTCGGCAGCGGGGCGACCACGTCCACCAGCACGGGGTTGGGTCGCCCGCTCCACCGGCTGTCGTGGCTGCGGTACTGCTGTTCCCAGAACTGTTCTGCCTGACTGACCGTCATCTATTCGTCCTCGTCGTCGGTGGAGTTCCGGGCCCGCGGCGCGGGTCGGCGACCGTCACAGCCCGTGGCGGCGGGCGGTGACGGCGTCAGCGGTGTCCTCGGCAACCAGGTCCCCGTTGATCGCTGCGGCCGCGTTCAGCCCGACCGCGGCGGAGCTGATCACCTGGGCCAGCGGGTCGGTGACGTTGCCAGCCACCCACACCCCGGGGATCGACGTCGCCCCCTCGGCGTCGGCGGCGACGTGGCTGCCGAAGACGTACCGTCGATCTCCAGATCGGTCGTCCCGAGGCCGAGCCCGGTGAGGACCTCGGCGCGGGCGGCGACCCGGGGGGCAACGACCACCGCCCGGCAGCCGATCACCTCCCCACCAGCCAGCTGGAGGCCGGTGAGCCGGTCGTCGGTGACCTGCAGGCCCGTGACCTCGCCATCCACCACCGCGATGTCCCGGGCCGCCAGCTGCTCCGACTGCTCGTCGGTGAGCTCGGGCCCGCTGTGCAGGAACAGGGTGACGTCACTGCTCCACTGCCGGAACAGCAGCGCCTGGTGCGCCGCCATCGGACCCGTGGACAGGACACCGATGGGCTGCTCGCGCACCTCCCACCCGTGGCAGTAGGGGCAGTGCAGGACGTCACGGCCCCACCGCAGGGCCAGGCCCGGCACGTCGGGCAGCTCGTCGACCAGCCCGGTGGTGACCAACAGCCTGCGGGCTCCCACGGTGGTCCCGTCGTCCAGCTCCACCCGAAAGCCACCACCCTCGGCGCGGGCCACGGTGACACTGCCGGTCACGACCTCACCGCCGTAGGAGGCGACCTCCGCGCGACCGGCCGCGACGAGTTCGCCCGGGGGTGTGCCCTCCCGCCCGAGGTAGTTGTGCACTCCCCCGGCGGGGGCGTTGCGCGGGGCGCCGGAGTCGACCACCAGCACCGAGCGCCGGGCCCTCGCCAAGGCCAAGGCCCCGCTGAGCCCGGCCGCGCCACCACCGACCACCACCACGTCGTAGGACGATTCCACCATGACCTCCGCTGCCTCGGGAGGGATGCCGTCGTGCTGCCTGCTGCGGCCCCTCGATGTGCACCATCCGACCGGACCACCGCAGATTGCAATGTTCGTTGCCAAAGGGGCAAAGTCTGCGGGCATGGCCGACGACAGTTCCGCCCTGACCGAGGTTCTTGAGGCGGTCGGTCCGCGGTTGCGGGCCCTGCGCACGCAGCGCGGAGCGACGTTGGCCCAGCTGTCCGCGAGCACCGGCATCGGAATCAGCACCCTGTCCCGCCTGGAGACGGGTCAGCGCACACCCACCCTGGAGCTGTTGCTCCTGCTGGCTCGGGCGCACCAGGTGCCGCTGGACGAACTGGTCGACGCACCCGTTACCGAAGATCCCCGGGTGCTGTCCCGGCCCGTCGTCCGCCACGGAATGACGTTCCTGCCGCTCACCCGCCGACCCGGCGGCATCCAGGCCCACAAGATGATCATCCCGGTCGGATGGCCCGGACACGAGCCCCGGCCCCAGACGCACGAGGGCTACGACTGGTTCTACGTGCTCAACGGGCGGCTGCGGCTGCTCCTCGGCGACCACGACATGGTCCTGAAACCCGGCGAGGTGGTGGAGTTCGATACCCGCACCCCCCACGCGCTCAGCAACCCCGGCCCCCAGCCGACGGAGGTCCTCAGCCTGCTGGGACCCCAGGGTGAACGCGCTCACGTCCGCGCCCGACCCACCGCACAGGCACCAAGGTGACACGCGCCGGCGAGAGTCCGAGCACCTCGACCTAGCCCGAAGCGCGGGTTGCCCGGCGGTAAGCCGAGACCGCGGTCGAGTCGGGGATCCAGAACCGCCACACCACGTCCGCGGCGGTGCTGACCCCGACCCGCGGACCGGAGCTGACCTGTGTCGACGTCCCGTTCAGCTGCAGGTGCACCTCGACGGCGGGCTCGAGCAGGTCGATGCCGGCGTCGGCCAGGGTGATGCCCAGTGCGGCAGCGAGGTTCGCCGGTCCGCGGGCGAGGTCCGCGTGCCGGCGTGCGGTGGGGCGGCGCAGCGCGGCGAGGTCGTGGCCGCCGAGCACCTCCCCCGCGCGTAGCAACACCGCGGAGGCCTCACCGTCCGGCCCGGTGCTCACGTTCACGCAGGTGTGCATGCCGTAGACGAAGTACGCATACAGATGCCCGGCCGGACCGAACATCACGGCGTTGCGCGGGGTACGGCCCCGGTAGGCGTGCGAGGCCGGGTCGTGCTCACCGAAGTACGCCTCCACCTCGACGATGCGCGCGCTGACCCCCCGCCCGAACAGGGTGGCTCCCAGCAACTCCCGTGCGGCGTCCGCCGGGTGCCCGCCGAGCCGGTTCCTCAGCGCTGCGCCCACGCGCGATCACCGGCCGCGGCCTGGCGGACCCGGCCCAGCTGTTCGGCCACCCGCACCCCAGCCGTACCGCCGTGGGCGTCGCGGGAGGCGATGGACCCGGTGACGGTGAGCACCTGCCGGACGTCCGGGGTGAGGTGGGTGTCGATGGCGGCGAGCTCGGCGTCGGTCAACTCCTCCAAGCCCACTCCCCTGGCTTCCGCCGCGCGCACGCACCCGCCCGCCGCCTCGTGCGCCCCCCGGAACGGCACCCCCTGGCGCACCAGCCATTCTGCGATGTCGGTGGCCAGGGTGAACCCGGCCGGGGCCAGCTCGGCCATCCGCTCGGTGTGGAAGTGCAGCGTGGCGACCAGCCCGGTGAGCGCCGGCAGCAGCAGCTGAAGCTGGGCGACGGAGTCGAACAGCGGTTCCTTGTCCTCCTGCAGATCACGGTTGTAGGCCAGTGGCTGGGCCTTCAGCGTGGCCAGCAGCCCGGTGAGGTTGCCGATCAACCGACCCGATTTGCCCCGGGTGAGCTCGGCGACGTCCGGGTTCTTCTTCTGCGGCATGATCGAGCTGCCGGTGGACCACGCGTCGGGCAGGGTCACGTACCCGAACTCGGCGGTGCTCCAGAGGATGATCTCCTCGGCGAGCCGGGACAGGTCGACGCCGATCATGGCCAGCACGAAGGCGGCCTCGGCGGCGAAGTCCCGTGAGCTCGTCGCGTCGATGGAGTTCTCGGCCGCGGAGTCGAAGCCCAACTCTGCCGCCACCGCATCGGGGTCCAGCCCCAGCGACGAGCCGGCCAGCGCCCCGGAACCATAGGGCGACACCGCCGCCCGCACATCGAAGTCGCGCAACCGGGCCACGTCGCGCAGCAACGGGTGGGTGTGCGCCAACAGGTGGTGGGCCAACAGCACCGGCTGCGCGTGCTGCAGGTGCGTGCGTCCGGGCATGACGGTGTCGGGGTTCACGCAGGCCTGCAGAGCAAGCGCGTCGACCACGTCCAGCACCCCGACAGCCACCAGCCGCACCGCGTCGCGCAACCACATGCGGAACAGGGTGGCCACCTGGTCGTTTCGGGAACGCCCGGCGCGCAACCGCCCGCCCAGCTCCGGGCCCACCCGCTCGATCAGGCCCCGCTCGAGGGCGCTGTGCACGTCCTCGTCGCCGAGCTCCGGGGTGAACGCGCCGGAGTGCACGTCAGCGCCCAGGCGGTGCAGCCCGTCGCGCATCGCGGTCAGGCCAGCGTCGGTGAGCAGCCCCGCGCCGTGCAGCACCTGCGCGTGCGCCTGCGAGGCCCGCACGTCGTAGGGTGCGAGCACCCAGTCGAAGTGCGTGGAGCGGCTCAGCGCCGCCATGGCCTCGGCGGGTCCGGTGGCGAAACGGCCACCCCACAGCGTGGTCACCGGCCGGGCAGGTCACGGCGCGCGGCGATCTTCGACGACAGCCCGTGCAGCGCGACGAAGCCCTTGGCCAGGCTCTGGTCGAAGGTGTCGCCCTCGTCGTAGGTAGCGAGGTTGAAGTCGTACAGCGACTGCGAGCTGCGCCGGCCGTTGACCACGACGCTTCCCCCGTGCAGGACCAGCCGGATCTCCCCGGTGACCCTCTCCTGGGTCGTGGCCAGGAACACGTCCAGGGCGTCCTTGAGCGGGGAGAACCACAGCCCGTCGTAGACCAGCTCGCCCCAGCGCTGCTCCACCTGTCGCTTGAACCTGGCCAGCTCGCGCTCCACGGTGACGTTCTCCAGCTCCTGGTGGGCGGTGATCAGCGTCATTGCACCGGGCGCCTCGTAGACCTCCCGGCTCTTGATGCCGACGAGGCGGTCCTCCACCAGGTCGAGCCGGCCGACGCCCTGCGCCCCCGCCCGGGCGTTCAGCTCCTGGATGATCTGCAGCACGCTGAGCGAGCGGCCGTCGATGCTCACCGGCACACCCCGCTCGAAGGCGAGCACCAGTTCGTCGGGGGCGAGGAAGTTGACCGTCGGATCCTCGGTGTAGCTGTAGACGTCCTTGGTCGGGGCGTTCCACAGGTCCTCCAGGAACCCCGTCTCCACCGCGCGACCCCACACGTTCTGGTCGATGGAGAACGGTGAGCGCTTGGAGACGCTGATCGGGATGGCGTTCTCCTCGGCGAACGCGATGGCCTTCTCCCGGGTCCAGGCGTAGTCGCGAACGGGCGCGATGACGTCGAGGCCTGGCCCGAGCGCCCCGATCCCGACCTCGAAGCGCACCTGGTCATTACCCTTTCCGGTGCACCCGTGGGCCACGGTGGTGCCGCCGAACTGTGCCGCGGCCGCGACCAGGTGCTTGACGATGAGGGGGCGGCTGATCGCCGAGACGAGTGGATAGCGGTCCATGTAGAGCGCGTTGGCCTGCACGGTGGGCAGGCAGTACTGCTCGGCGAACTCGTCGCGCGCGTCGACGACCACCGACTCCACCGCGCCGCAGTCCAGCGCACGCTGGCGGATGTCGGCCATGTCCTCCCCGCCCTGGCCGAGGTCGATGGCGACGGCCACCACCTCCTTGCCCGTTTCCTTGCCGATCCAGCTGATGGCGACGGAGGTGTCCAACCCGCCCGAGTAGGCGAGGACGACGCGGTCAGCCATGGATGCTGTGCTCCTTCTGCTGCAGGTGGGTGATGCGCGCCGCGAGCTCGGCGCCGGTGAGCGGTGCCCGGGCGATGACGAAGATGGTGTCATCTCCGGCGATGGTTCCGACCACGTCGTGCAGTGCGGCCCGGTCCAGCGCACTGGCCAGGAAGTTCGCCGCCCCGGGTGGGGTGCGCAGGACGGCGAGGTTGCCGCTGGCGTCGGTGGAGACCAGCAGCTCGGACACCAGCCGGGTGAGCCGGTCGGTGCCACCCTCGACCGCGCGCACCGGGCTGCCGTCCTCGGGCACCACGTACACCCCCGCTCCCCCGTCGACCCCGCGTAGCTTCACCGCGCCGAGCTCGTCGAGATCGCGCGAGAGCGTGCCCTGAGTGGTCTCGATGCCCTCGGCGGCCAGCAACGCGGCCAGCTCGGGCTGGTTGTGCACCCGGTGACCGGCCAGCAGCGTGACGATGCGCGCCTGACGGGTGACGCGGCTCACCGGTCCGACGACGGTCACGGGTGCTCCAGCAGCCAGGTGAGCAGCGCCTTCTGGGCGTGCAGCCGGTTCTCGGCCGCGTCCCAGACTGCGCTGTGCGGGCCATCCAGCACCCCGTCGGTGATCTCCATGCCACGGTGCGCGGGCAGGCAGTGCAGGACAACGGGATCGGCCGCGGCGCGCGCCAGCAGTGCGGCGTTGAGCTGGAACGGCCGCAACGGCTCGACGCGGTCGAGGCCGTCGCCCTCCTGGCCCATGGACGTCAAGGTGTCGGTGACCAGCACGTCGGCCCCCTCCGCCCCGGCGTGCGGGTCCACGGTGGTGCTGGCGGAGCCACCGGCCTGCTCGGCGCGGCGCTGCGCGGCGACGAGCACCTGGGGGTCGGGGTCGAACCCGGTGGGTGCAGCCACGGTGACATGCATGCCCGCGGTGGCACCCCCGAGCAGCAGCGAGTGCGCCATGTTGTTCGCGCCGTCACCGAAGTACGTCAGGCGCAGCCCGGCCAGGGTGCCCCTGCGCTCGGCGACGGTCTGCAGGTCGGCGAGCACCTGGCAGGGATGGAAGGTGTCCGACAGCGCGTTGACGACGGGCACCGTGGCACCGGCCGCCATGCGGTCCAGGCGCTCGTGACCGGAGGTCCGCCACACGATGGCGCTGACGTAACGCGACAGCACCCGGCCGGTGTCGTCGATGGTCTCCTCCCGGCCCAGTTGCATGGTGCGGGCATCCACCACCACGGCGTGCCCGCCGAGCTGCGCGATGCCGACCTCGAAGGAGAAGCGGGTGCGGGTGGAGTTCTTCTCGAAGATCACCCCGACGCCGTGCGGACCCGCCAGCGGACGGCGGGAGAACGGCGCGGCCTTGAGCTCGGCGGCCAGCGTGAGGACCTCGGCCTGCTCAGCGGCGCTCAGGTCGTCGTCGCGGAGGAAGTGGCGGGTCACGGTTGGGCCGCTGAGTGGGTGCCACGCGCGGCGTCGAGGATGGCGGGCAACGCCCGCACGAAGCTGTGCGCCTGCTCGGTGGTGATGACCAGGGGCGGGGCCAGCCGGAGCACGTCCGGGCCGGTGGCGTTGAGCAGGAACCCGGCGGCCCGGGCGGCGGTGACGGCGGCCGGGCCCACCCCGGCGGTGAGCACGATGCCCAACAGCAGCCCGCGACCGCGAACATGGCTGACCAGCGGGTGGTGCAGCGCCTCGATGCCCGCGGCGAGCTCCTTGCCCAGGGCGGCGGCGTGCGCGGTGAGGTCGTCCGCGGCGAGGGTGTGCAGCACGGCGAGCGCGGCCGCGCAGCACACGGGGTTGCCCCCGAAGGTGGTGCCGTGCTGGCCGGGTTCCAGCAGGTCACCGGCGGCGCCGAGGCCGATGCAGGCACCGATGGGCAGTCCCCCGCCGAGACCCTTGGCCAGGGTGATCACGTCCGGGGTGACCCCGTCGGCCTGGTGGGCAAAGAAGGTACCGGTGCGGCCGACGCCGGTCTGGACCTCGTCGAGAATCAGCAGCGCACCGTGGCGGGTGGTGATCTCCCTGGCCGCGGCGAGGTAGTCGGCTGGGGGTACGACCACCCCGCCCTCACCCTGAATGGGCTCGAGCATGACGGCGGCGGTGTCGGCGTCGACTGCGGCTTCCATGGCGTCCACGTCACCGAACGGAACGAACTGCACCCCGGCGGGCATCGGTTCGAACGGGGCGCGTTTGGCCGGTTGCCCGGTGAGCGCCAACGCACCCATGGTGCGGCCGTGGAAGCCGTTCTCGGCGGCGATGATCGTGCGCCGGCCAGTACGCCGGGCGATCTTGAACGCCGCCTCGTTGGCCTCCGCCCCGGAGTTGGTGAACAGCACCCGCCCGGGGTGTCCCACGTGTGCCAGCAACCCCTCGGCCAGCGTCACCGCGGGCTCGGAGACGTACAGGTTGGACACGTGCCCCAGGGTCGCCAGCTGGGTGCTCACCGCGTCGAGGATCGCGGGGTGCGCGTGGCCCAGGACGTTGACGGCGATACCCCCGAGCAGGTCGAGGTAGCAGCGGCCGTCGTCGTCGGTGAGGACTGCCCCGCAACCGCTGACCAGGGAGAGCGGGGGGGTGCCGTAGTTGTCCATCAGGCTGGCCGACCAGCGCTGCTGCAGCGGGCCCGTCATGCGGGGGTCACCATTGTTCCGATCCCTTCCGAGGTGAAGACCTCCAGGAGCACCGAGTGGGCCAGGCGGCCGTCGATGACGTGGGCGCTGGGCACGCCGCCGGTCACCGCGCGCAGGCAGGCTTCCATCTTGGGGGCCATGCCGGAGTCCAGGCGGGGGAGCAACCGGGCCAGTTCGGCGCTGTCGATCTCCGAACGCAGCGAGGAGCGGTCCGGCCAGTCGGCGTAGAGACCTTCCACGTCGGTGAGGACCACCAGCTTCTCCGCACCCAGGGCCACCGCGAGGGCGGCCGCGGCGGTGTCGGAGTTGACGTTGTGCACCACCCCGTCGGCGTCCGGGGCGATGGACGACACCACGGGGATGCGTCCGGCGCGAACGAGGTCCCACACCGCGTCGGGGTTCACGTCCACCACGTCGCCGACGAGGCCTACGTCCACCGGCTCACCGTCGACGGTGGCGGTGCGCCGGGCGGCGGTGAACAGCTGGGCGTCCTCCCCGGACAGGCCCACGGCATGCGGGCCGTGGGAGTTGATCAGCCCAACGAGCTCGCGGCCTACCTGGCCGAACAGCACCATCCGCACCACGTCCATCACCTCGGGCGTGGTGACCCGCAGCCCACCCCTGAACTCCCCCGCCAGCCCGAGCCGGCTGAGCATCGCGGTGATCTGGGGTCCGCCGCCGTGCACCACGACGGGGTGGATGCCTGCGGTGCGCAGGAACACCATGTCCTGGGCGAACGCCTGCTTGAGCCCGTCGTCGATCATGGCGTTGCCGCCGTACTTCACGACCACGACCTGACCGTGGAAGCGCTGCAGCCACGGGAGGGCCTCGGCGAGCACCCCGGCCTTCTGCGCGGCGGTGATCAACCGCTGGGTGGCGGTCACGAGCTGTACGCCGAGTTCTCGTCGACGTAACCGTGGCTGAGGTCGGTGGTGCGGATGCTGGCGCTGGCCTGACCGACCCCAAGGCCGATCTCGAGGCTGATCCGTTCGGCGCGGAGATCCGCCTCGCGGGCGCCGGGTGCACCGACCCCGCCGAGGCACACCGGGTGGCCGTCGAAGGACACGTCGATGCGGTCGGGATCGAGGTGCGCGGGGGCCATTCCCACCGCGGCCACTACCCGGCCCCAGTTGGGGTCGGAGCCGAACAGGGCGGTCTTGACCAGGCTGTCACGGGCAACGGCGCGGGCCACGGCCACCGCTTCGTCCTCGGTCACCGCGCCGGTGACGGTGATGGTGACGTGCTTGGTGGCACCCTCGGCGTCGGCCATGAGCTGCTCGGCCAGGTCGTCGCAGACCGCGGTCACCGCGGCGGTCAACTCGCCCTGGCTGGGCACGGTCTCGCTCGCCCCTGAGGCCAGCAGCAGCACGGTGTCGTTGGTGGAGGTGGCCCCGTCGACGTCGAGCCGGTCGAAGGTGAGCCGGCAGGCCGGGCGCAACGCGGCGTCGAGCTGCGCTGCGGTGGCCACGGCGTCGGTGGTGAGCACCACCAGCATGGTGGCCAGCGACGGCGCGAGCATGCCGGCGCCCTTGGCGAACCCGCCCACCGTCCAGCCGCCCGGATGGTGCAGCGCGGCCTGCTTCGCCACGGTGTCGGTGGTCAGCACCGCCCGCGCGGCGTCCAGGCCACCTCCCAGTCCCCCGGCCAGCTCGTGCACTGCGGCGCCTACCCCGGGCAGCAACCGGTCCATCGGCAGCCGGTCACCGATGAGGCCGGTGGAGCACACTGCCACCTCGACGGCGCCGGTCTCGGTGCCCCAGCCGCTGAGGGTGGCGGCGGTGTGCTCGGCGGTGCGGTGGGTGTCGGCGAAGCCGTCGGGGCCGGTGCAGGCGTTGGCTCCCCCGGAGTTGAGGATGACGGCGCGCAGGCACCCGGTGGTGAGCACCTGCTGGGTCCACAGCACCGGGGCGGCCTTGACCTGGTTGCGGGTGACCACCCCGGCCGCGGAGTGGTCCGGGCCCTCGTTGAGCACCAGCGCCACGTCGAGTGCACCGGAGGCCTTGAGCCCCGCCGCCACCCCGGACGCCTTGAACCCGGCGGGAGCGGTGACGCCCTGGTTGCGCAGGAGCGCGGTCACCGGGTGGGCCTGGGCGGGGTGGGTCACCGGGTGGACCTGGGCGGCGTGGGTCACCGGGTGGACCTGGGCGGGTTGGGTCACCGGGTGGGCCTGGGCGGGGTGGGTCACGGCGCCACTCCCACCGTGCTCAGGCCCGCGGTCTCGGCCAGCCCGAGGGCCAGGTTCATGCACTGCACCGCCGCGCCCGCGGTGCCCTTCGTGAGGTTGTCCACGGCGCCCACCACCACCAACCGCTGTGCCTCGGTGTCCACGGCGAGGCCCAGCTGCACGGCGTTCGAGCCGAGAACCGCTCCGGTGGTGGGGAAACGCCCGGCCGCCAGCAGGTGCACGAAGGGCTCGTCGGCGTAGGCCTTGTCGTACACCGCGCGGGCCTGCTCCGCTGTGGCGCTGGTGCGGGCCGAACACGTGGCCAGGATGCCGCGGGGCAGCGGCGCCAGCACCGGGGTGAAGGACACCGCCACGTCGAGGCCGGCCGCAGCGGTGAGGGTCTGCCGAATCTCCGGGGTGTGCCGGTGCGTGCCGCCGACGCCGTAGGCGCTGAGCGAGCCCATCACCTCCGCACCCAGAAGGTTCGTCTTCAGCGACCTACCCGCCCCGGACGTACCGCTGACGGCCACCACCGTCACGTCGGGCTGCACGATCCCGGCCGCCAGGGCCGGGGCCAGCGCCAGGCTCGCGGCCGTCGGGTAGCAGCCGGGCACCGCGATGCGCCGGGCACCGATCAGCTGTTCCCGCGCACCGGGTAGCTCGGGCAGGCCGTACGGCCAGGTGCCGGCGTGCGGGGTGCCGTAGTACCGCGTCCACGCCTGCGCGTCCGCGAGCCGGAAGTCCGCGCCACAGTCGATCACCACGGTTTCCTGGCTCAACTCGGCGGCGAGCTCGGCGGAGCGGCCGTGCGGCAGCGCGAGGAAGACGACGTCGTGGCCAGCGAGCACCTGCGCCGTGGTGTCGTCCAGCACCCGGTCGGCCAGCGGCAGCAGGTGCGGCTGGTGCTCCCCCACCGTGGAGCCGGCGTTGCCCCCGGCGGTGAGCGCACCGATCTCGAAGTCCCCGGGGTGGCCGAGCAGTAGCCGCAGGACCTCACCACCTGCGTACCCGCTGGCTCCCGCTACCGCTACTCGCACCTGCAACATTATGCGTATAAGCGGAACTTCATGCAAGCGGGCGAGGTGTGGCCTGGGCCCCGTTGTCTGTGCTGCACTCGATTCGGCCGCGCAGGTGGGATCCCGCGCCGCGGGGCGAATCTGGTGCAGTAGGGACAGCGGCAGGGTGCAGCAGGGGCGGTGGCAGCGTGCAGCGGCGGTGGACAGCGGCAGTGGACAGCGGCAGTGGACAGCGGCAGGGCAGGGCGGGTCCGGAACCGTGACGCCGGACTTGACCTGTGTGACCCGACGCACTGTGATGAGCAGTACCGACCGCAACGCCGGTCGACCGGTGCCGTCGCTCCTCCGGGTGACGGGTACCTACCGGCCGACCGGAAAACCGTGAGGTGCACGCCGACGGCTCAGCCAAGCCATCGCCCGTGCACCCGTACCCGGCGCGGTCACCGTCAACCGGAAGGACCTGTCATGGCTGGAGTTGAGTACGTCGACGCCTCGCGGATCTACGCGGGCAACCCCGTCCCCGCGGTGAACAAGTTGAGCCTGGACGTCTCGGAGGGCGAGTTCATGGTCCTCGTCGGGCCATCCGGCTCGGGCAAGTCGACTGCCCTGCGCATGCTCGCCGGACTGGAGGACGTCGACGAGGGCGCTATCCACATCGGCGGCAAGGACGTGTCCCACATGCCGCCCAAGGACCGCGACATCGCGATGGTGTTCCAGAACTACGCGCTGTACCCGCACATGTCCGTGGCCGAGAACATGGGCTTCGCGCTCAAGCTCAAGGGCATCGGCAAGGAGGAGCGCCGGGCCAAGGTCGTCGAGGCCGCCAAGCTGCTCGACCTGGAGGCCTACCTCGACCGCAAACCCAAGGCGCTCTCCGGGGGCCAGCGTCAGCGCGTCGCGATGGGTCGCGCAATCGTCCGCGAACCCAGCGTGTTTCTCATGGACGAGCCGCTGTCCAACCTCGACGCCAAGCTCCGGGTGGAGACCCGCGCCAACATCGCCGCGCTGCAGACGCGGCTGGCGACCACCACGCTCTACGTGACGCACGACCAGGTGGAGGCCATGACCATGGGCCACCGGGTCGCCGTCCTCAAGGACGGGCTGCTCCAGCAGGTGGACACCCCGCGCAACCTCTACGACCGCCCGACCAACGCCTTCGTCGCCGGTTTCATCGGCTCCCCCGGCATGAACCTGCGCACCGCGGAACTCGTTTCCGGTGGCGCCCAGCTGGGCGACGCCGTGGTGCCGCTGCGCCGCGAAGTGGTCGACGCCGCCTCCGCGGCGGGCCTGACCAGCCTCACGCTGGGTGTTCGCCCGGAGTCCTTTGACATCAACTCCAGCGGCGAGGGCATCAAGCTGACCGCCAAGCTGGTCGAGGAGCTGGGCGCCGACGCCTACGTCTACGGCAGCCTGACCGGCGACGACGGCGTGCTCTCCAAGAACTACGTAGCTCGCTTCGACGGCCGGGTACCCCCGCGCATCGGCGAAACCATCCAGGTGACCGTGCGGCGGGGCGAGGAGCACGCGTTCCACCCGGAGACCGGCGAGCGCCTCGGCTGAGCAGCCACGCACACCAGCT
>JAABVA010001587.1_pt1 | contig 24025 bp, 25 predicted proteins | sample 5560331 | NCBI WGS metagenome assembly JAABVA01 (sample SAMN12812661, study PRJNA571458) | rock metagenome | isolation source: Antarctica rocks | place: Antarctica: Victoria Land, Mt New Zealand sud | collected 2016-01-07
GGGCTTCTCAACGGGCCGTTGCCAGCCCGTATGACCTCCTAGGGTACTGCCGATGGGACGGCAGGTCCGGTCGTGTGACCACGCCGGACAATCATCGGGACGACTTGCAGGTCGCACCCATTCGTAAAATCCCGACACTGGCACGAGGCAGCGCCGCTTTTTGAACGGCTCACGCCAGGTCGGAGCTTTGGTGATCGTCTCCGAACGTGCGTTGATAGTGGACAGGCCCTTGATGTCTTTCAGGTCTTTTGTGAAAAACGGAACGAGGCCCCAGCGGGCCAGGATCAGCTCTCGCTCACCCGTTTCCCGACTCTGCCGAATGATGGGCTGATGTGTCGTCGGTGCCACGTTGTAATCCGCATCAGGCAACGGCAGCACTGTCGGGTTCGGTTGCGCCCGGAAATGTTCCGCGAGCTTCTGTTTGTCACCCTTCCGAACGTAGCGTCCACACATCAGCTCGCCCTCACATCTAGGGTAAAACGCTTGAAGAGTGGGCTTCCGCGTATGCAGCCATTTAGCAATCTGGACCACTAGGCGTCACTACACCAAACGTCAAAAATCGTATGCTTAAGGGTCTTCTAGAAGTCCCGGGCCTGGATCACAGCACCGGTGGTGAGTAGCAGCATAACGGAGACCAAGAGGCAGATGGTCAGACCGAGCCAATGGAATGCTCCCGTTAGCAATTGGGTTTCCGGATCTATTGACGCGGCAGCGCTCATTACGTTGAAGACGTTCCACCCGCGGAGCGTGTGCGCCCGGTATGCCAGAAAGATTGCAGTAAGTGTGCAAAGCCCAATGACCGGGGAAGTGAACTCTCCCTCGAACACCTCCGAAAGAAGCAACCCAAAAGCTATTACCACGAGACCTGCCGCTGTCATCGACGCACCGAATGCAAGGGCCTGAAGGAATGGATAAGACTCACCAACGAACGCGGAGAATACTGGAATTAGAATTGCCGACGCAAGTCCAAACGCTATTGACTCAGCCCAAGCAAGTGAAGCACGAATGAGAAAAAGACGCAGACGGCCGACCGGCAGGCCGAGCGTAAAGAGAGCCACTCCGGTCGTCTTCTCTCGTGCGAGACCCCCGAGGGCCACTACGAAGGCGGCCAGTACCCACAGACCCTGTAAGGCATAGTGGAATAGGCCGGTCCAGACGTAGGCGGAATAGAGCAGCGTCTTGTCAGGAAATCGAGTGTTGTAGCGGTCGAGAAATCCTGGACTGGTGAGCACCGCATAGCCGACCAATGATGCCAGGAGCACTAGCGCCGAGAAGAAACGGCCACGCGATTCACGCCAGGCCTTCCAAAAGACTGAGATCGACCCGCTTGAGCAGACGCGATATGGATGAGGGTAATTAGTAGTCAAGGCGATCTCCATGAGCCACGCTGGCCACGAGCAAGACTCCGGTGAGCGTCCATGTCACCACCAAAGCAATCCAAGGTGCGGTCATCCAACTGATTTGCCACGGGCCGGCCATGGTGTGTGCGAAGTCCAGGTATCCGAACCATCGTGTGCGTCCCAGATAACGCATATGCTGCATGTACGTTTGCAGCCACAGGTAGGGAGCTCCGAGGAGGACCAAAGTAAGAATGAGGCTGAGGTAGTTGCCTGGAAAGAGCGTGTAGCAGAGATTTCCGAAAGCGATTATGAAGACACCCGCAGCCACCATGAGAACGGTATGCAGAAGCACCTGCGAGAGCGAGTAGGTCTGATGAATGACAAGAGAACCGACGACGATCACGAGGACAGTAAATAGACTGAGCCCGATGCTCTCGAATAGTGCAACCGCGAGCCGTGTGAAGAGCCAACGCCTTCGGCTGACCGGAAGGCCGAGGCTGAACAGAACCGTTCCGTCGTTTCGCTCGCGAATCAACCCGCCAAAGGCGAACAGGATGGCAAACAAGGCCCAGACCTGTTGCAGGTAGTTGTCGTAGAGATAGTGCCAGAGATACCAGCCGTATTCATGAACGCCCAGCGGCATCCATTTCATATGGTATCCGTGAGGGTTAAGCAGGTCCGCTGTCCACATGCTGACCAGCCATGCATGCTGCTCCATGTAAAAGATACAGACGATAGCTGCAGCAGCGAGTCCAGCAAAGAACCGCGCTCGCGTCTCGATCCAAGCTTTGTAAAGGAGCATGTTCATGACCTCGCCTTCACCTTTTCGAGGAAGATCTCCTTCAAAGAGATCGGCAGCACATCGACGCTGCCCGCGTGCAACATGCGGGCGTGTTCCACGATGGAATCCACGTTATGGCTGGCAACGAATGAAACCGTGCGCCCTGCGACACTCACCTTTTCAATGCCTGGGAGGCGGAAGTCACGTTCCTCCACCGGCTCCGGAAAGACTGCCTGAATGTGCCGGTATTGTTCTTTAACCCGATCCATGGGCGCGTCCAGGACGAGCTTGCCTCGATCAATCATCAGTACGTGGTCGGCCACCTGTTCCACCTCCGCGATCTGGTGTGATGAGAAGAAGATGGTGGTTCCTTGCGCAGCGAGCGACACCACAATCTGCAGAACATCCTCGATGGCAACGGGATCAAGACCTTCTGTCGGCTCATCTAGGATCAAAAGTTCGCAACCGCGCGCGAAACCCAGAAGTAAAGCGAGCTTGGTTCTCATGCCTTTCGATAACTGTCGAACCTTCCTCTCGGGAGGGAGTTCAAACTGCTCCACGAGGCGGGCTTCGAGCGCATGATCCCATCCGGGAAAGAACGACTTCGTAAAACGAATGATTTGACTGACGCTCATGTAATCGTAGAGCCGCTTGTCCTCGGCCACAAATGCCACCTTTTGGCGGATCAGCAGACTGTCGCTTTCCTTGTCGATGCGATGACCGAAGATGCTGCCGCTACCGGACGTAGGATGGATCAACCCTAACAACATCTTGATCGTCGAGCTCTTTCCAGCTCCGTTTTGCCCCAGGAAAGCACACACGGACCCGGCCTGAACGGACAAGTTCAGACCTCGTACTGCTTGGTGCTTCTTGTAGCTTTTCGCCAGCTCGATTGTTTCAATGACTGTTGCCATGACTACCTCCGTTGGAACTCTCCGGCGATTTCGGCTTCGAAGAGCCGCCGAATCTCACCTTCCTCAAGACCTTGTTTTTTCAAGGTGTCCACAAACTCGTGGACCAGATGCTGCGCGTCCCGCATCTCCTCGGCCCTGGATCGGCTGCGGCGACGAGAGCTGACGAAGGCGCCGAGTCCATGCCGTATTTCAAGCACGCCTTCCTGCTCCAACTCGCGATAGACCTTGATGACGGTATTCGGGTTGATGACTAGGGTTTCAGCCAAACTTCGAATGGCTGGCAGCTGATCACCAGCTGCCAATCCGCCCGTTTCGATCGCGTGGCGAACCTGTTCCTTAAGCTGAACGTAAATAGGAACACCGGATGACGGATTGGGCTTGCGAAACACTGTGCTACTGTAATAGCACAATAGGAACAGGCGCGCAAGTTTTGATCGATTGCCCCGCTAGCCACTTCAGCCTATAAAACGGTTTCGCGTTATGTTCGCCTAAACTGTGATTCCGTCGCGCTCAAGAGTGGACCAGCTGCTCGCAGATGCGGTCTCATTTAATCTTTGAACTTTTCCTTGACATGTACTAGTAGACTAGTACATTCTCACCACGTGAGAAAGACCGCAAAAGTCGAGACAGCTTTGTTCGTCTTCCGTCTGAACTCCCACAGCGGTGTTCCTGTGTACCGTCAGATCATCAACCAAGTCCAGACTGCTATTGCTGCAGGGATATTGGCAGTTGGAGACCAGCTTCCTACCGTGCGACAGGTAGCCGTCGATCTAGTTATCAATCCCAACACCGTTTCGCGGGCTTACCGCGAGATGGAGATCCGCGGCACAGTGGATACACAGCAAGGCTCAGGCACGTTCATCGCCAACAAGAAGATCGAGTATGCGAAAGGCGAGCGCGAGCGGCAACTCGGGCAACTGGTTGGGGAATTCGTTTCCCGGGCAGGCTCAGCAGGTTTCACCGTCGAGCAACTAGTGAAAGCCTTGCGCGAACTCTCATTCGAAGTTGAACCAAAGAGGAGATAACCATGGTAGAGCGCAAGCACTTCAATAGCGTTGGTTTTACCGTATTCCTGTTTTGCACCCTGAGTGGGATGACGGTTGAGAAGTTCACGAACTCTCCGCTTTCCGTCGTAGTGGGCGGGCTTATCGGCGTTTACTTCCTCTTCGCAATCAAGGTCGTAGACCAATGGCAGAAGGTTGCCCTCCTGCGCTTCGGCCGATATCGCGGCTTACGCGGCCCCGGCCTCTTTCTCATTATTCCGATCGTCGAAACGCTGAGCCGCTATGTGGATCAACGGGTGCGCGTCACAACAGTCAGCGCAGAATCGACACTCACCCGCGACACCGTTCCCGTCAACGTTGACGCAATCATCTTCTGGCTTGTCTGGAGTGCGGAGAAATCCATCCTCGAAGTGGAGGACTTCATTCAAGCCATCACTCTTGGCTCGCAGACCGCACTTCGCGAGTCCATCGGTCGCCACCAGCTCGCAGAGATGATAACGGAGCGCGAAACACTAGGCCGCGAATTGCAGAAGATTCTCGACGAAAAGACGACGCCTTGGGGCATAACCGTTCAGTCAGTAGAGATACGCGATGTACGCATTCCACAGGCACTGGAAAATGCAATGTCCCAACAGGCACAGGCCGAGCGCGAGCGCCAGGCCCGCGTCATTCTCGGCGAAGCTGAGGTACAGGTCTCCGAGCAATTCGCCCAGGCTTCGCGTGTCTACAACGACAATCCAGGCGCTCTGCATCTGCGCGGCATGAACATGCTTTATGAGGCAATCCGCGAAAAGGGAGCGATGGTTATCGTTCCTTCTTCCGCAGTCGAGACGATGGGCCTTGGCGGAACGCTCGCCACAGCCTCCATCGCCAGACAGCAGTAGACGCAGGGAGAACACACATGAAGAACATGATGCTGTGCCTTGTCACTCTTATCGTGCTAACTACAAGCGAACTGTACGCGGAGGATCAAGCCGACCATTCTCCACATACCGTGCAACTTGTCGCTGTCGAACAAGGTGTCAAGCTTGAGTTGCTGGACTGGTGCGGCTCTGGCACCCCGCTCATCTTCCTCGCCGGTGCCGGGAATACAGCGCACAACTTCGACAACTTCGCTCCGCAGTTCACCCGCCAACATCACGTCTACGGCATTACCCGAAGGGGCTCAGGCGCATCGAGCAAACCACTTCCGGCAAACGGTAACTATTCAGCGGACCACCTCGGGGATGACATTCTCGTCGTGATGAAGGCACTCAACATTGAGCGTCCGGTGCTGGTGGGGCTGTCCCTGGCCGGCGAGGAATTGAGTTCTATAGGAAGCCGCTTCCCAGCGAAAGTCTCCGGGCTAATCTACCTCGACGCGGCGACAGGCTTCGGGTTCTACGATCCGGCACATCCGCCGATGGAGATCGAGATGAACGACATCAAGAGGCGTATCGACGAGATCGAAATCGGTGGAGTGGATGAGCAGAAGAAGTTATTGGAGCTCGAATCGGCCATCGCAAAGTTCGAGACCGTTCTTCATCAGAGCAATGCGGAGGTCGCGAACATGCCCCCATTGCCGCCGCGCTCGCCGGTTGGGGCCGCGCTCACCTTCGGCATGCAGAAGTACACCTCCATTCCGGTTCCCGTGCTCGCGATCTATGCCTGCCCCCACAACTGGGACCGCTTTCCTGCCAACGAATCGGCCCGCAGATTCGCTCTGGTCGCGGACGACACTGTGCGCTGTAATGCCTGGGCCGATGCCTTCAGCCGCGGAGTCCCGACTGCCCATGTGGTCCGAATCCCGAACGCGGACCACTACGTGTACCTCTCCAACGCAGCTCAAGTCGTGGGCGAGATGAATGACTTCCTCGCGAACCTCAACAAGGTATCGACGCTCAGGAGGAAGTGATGATGGCGCTTCTTGCAGGTCTTCTTCTAACCCTATCGATGTCCTGCTCCGCCTTCTGCTCGGCTCAAACGGGCATCTTTCAAACTGGAAGTCACCACCTATACCTGCACTGCGAAGGGCAGCGTCACGGTCCAGCGGTCGTGCTCGACGCTGGGTTATATCGCGACTCCACCGATTGGCGCAAGGTTCAACCGAGCGTCGCTCAGTTCACCCAGGTCTGCAGCTATGACCGAGAGGGCCTTGGCAAAAGCCTGGTGGATAAGGGAGCGAGCCCCGAGAGAGAATGCGCGGATGAGCGCGTAGAAGATCTACAAAACCTTCTCAAGACGGCGCATGTACCACCCCCTTTCGTCCTTGTGGGCCACTCGGCCGGCGGGCCGCATGTTCGTAGATTCACGAGTGATCACCCAACCGAAGTTGTTGGACTCGTCTTTGTCGATTCAGCGCACGAAGAACAAGTATGGCGCTTTAAAGCCATCGATCCGTCATCGGTGCAAGGACCACCCGCAGATCCCACCAAGGTCCGTTGCGGTGGAGGCTTGCCCACACCCGGCGAACTTCTCATGTGGCATTACGACATACCCCTTATCGTCCTTGAGCATGGCATCCCCCTTACGTTCGAGGGGAGTATGGCTGCCCATACCGATCAGTTCAACGCGGCCATCGACGCTATGGCCAGGGATCTTGCAAGCCGCTCCTCAAAGGGGCAGCTCCGCATCGCTAAGAAAAGCGGTCACGACATCATGCTGGATGAGCCTTCGCTGGTCGTTCAAGCGATCCATGATATCTGGAGCACCACGTATTGAGACAGGAACTTGTGAAGAGCAACGATAGGCCAGCTGGGTTCCCGGTTGGGAAAATCACAAATAAGCCCTGCCAAGTCAGCTACTGTTCAGGAATCCGCGAACTCTGTTTCTCGATTGATGACTTCAGGCCAATGCACGCATTCAAAGCCGTCGTGGCGGTCCGGAAACAACAGCGAAAGAGGGCCGTAGTCGGGCCGGCCAACTGACATCTTCACTGGGGGGCGAAAGTGCCAATTAGCGCCGAAGAAGTACCGCCGTTTATCCCTGAAGGTCACAGGTTTAGATGGCGATCGTTGAGTGTTCTCATAAACCTCCGGTTGTGAGAACACTGGAGGTATGCCTCTTAGTGACTGCTCCGACCATCTCGTTGCTACCAGAAGGCGACTGGTAGGTACCAACCCGATTGAAGGCGCATACACACCGTTGGCGAATTACCTCACATCCTGCGCGTTGATGGATTATTGTGCCGAAGGGAGCGTGGCGACGAACGCGTCGATGGCGCGCAATACCTCGTTCTCATTTGACCGGAACACGTAGTGGTCGGCATGCGCGAGTCGGACTACATGAGCTGAGGGGACCTGATGCTGAAAGGCTGCGATCTGCTGTCCCTATTGCTTCTCTGCAGCGCATTTCTCGCCGCACTTGCGCGGGATTGTGCATCGTCGCCTCCGGATACGGGGTTGTCATCATCGGCGAAGATGACGAGAGCGGGTGCGTGGACCGTTTTGAAGGACTCCCGTCCTTCCATAATCGCGAATAGATCTGGAGTCATTCTCGGGCTAACCGCCGTAGGAGGCAGACTTCCTGTGTGTTGCTGCTGTGCTTTGATCTCACGCTCCACGCGCTCCAAGTTAGCCATCAGACCGTCATAGTCTTTCACCGGCTCCGTCGCATACCCATTGGTGAACTGGGCTAGCTGCTTTTGCAGTTCGAGAGCGTCCAACTCTAATTCGCCACTGGCACGATAGAGACCATAAGGGTAGCCCGCATCCAGATAAATGAGCCCGGAGACCTTTTCGGGATCATGCAATCCGATGTAACTCAGTTCCTCACCCGCAATGGAATGACCGACGAGGATAGGCCGACTCAGATGAAGCGCGCTGATCACAGCTAGCACGTCCTCTCCGAGCCTTGTGGCGGAATAGTTGAGTGCGGTTGGCGCAGGTGCGCTGGAGGCGCCGCGGCCACGGCGACTGATGCCGTACACGTGATAGTGAGTGGCGAGCTTGGGAGCGAACTGATCGAAGACGTGGGCGTCATCCGCTAAGCCGGTCAGCAACACCAGCGTTCGGCCAGTGCCACCCCAATCCAGCACCTCGAGAGTGACACCCTTCTCGACCGTCACCATTTGCACAGCGGGCTTCAGCGAAGCCGCAAGGATCACTTCACGTTGGGCTGCGGCTGTAACACACAGCCACGCGACGTACGGCACCAAAACGAAGTGAATGCGCATATGCAAGTGTATGCGCTCATACCTCACACTCCGGCTACCTCTGGCTTCACACGCCTATCGCTTCGTGGTACTGGCGCCCTTTCCGTTCAGGTGCTTGGACTCCTCAATCAGGAGAGCACGTCTGGTCGGATCGGACGTCGTGGAGATCAGCCTCTGTAGCGCTTGAACGTGAGCAACCGTGAGAGCCTCTTCTCTGGAGGTGGCTATGTCTGGTGAACGCCTTCCCTCCCAATTTGTTTTCCTGACGGCGCTCTCGATGTGGCCAAAGGGGATGTTCATTGAGAGAGATGAAGTCAACGGCCAAGGACCGGCGGGATTTGCCGCGCCCGGCGGTAGTTTCACCAATGATCGTGGGTCTGTGCCCTCTCCTGGAGGACGAACGGCACGGCTTCGCCGGCAGACCACGTTGAGTTGGAGACGAGAACGAATAGCGGCAGGTTTTCGTAATCACAATAGGTCCTCGTGTCCGTGAAGTTGCGATGGACGATCCCCGGGGCTAGATCAGATCCTGACAGCCAAAATCCTCATTCTGTCTCGCAGAACGACTCCGCATCCTTACCATGACAGTTTCTCTCATTACTGGAAGAAATAGCTTGCCAGCCTCTTTTTTCTTCTCTATAAGATAAGAAATGGAACCGACGATGTCGTTGAACGATACCGAACTGATGACCCTCCTTGCGATTCTTCGCCTCGGTGAGGAAGCATACGGTGTGCCGCTCTGCCGCGAACTCACATCGATGACGGGGCGGACGGCAGCGCTAGCCAGCGTCTACAAGACGCTTGGGAGGCTCGAGAAGCGTGGTTTCGTAACGAGTCGCATGGGCGAACCAACCGCCGAGCGCGGCGGCCGAGCAAAGCGCTTTACACGAGTCACCCCACAGGGTGTACGCGCCATCGACGCCACGCGCACGCTGCTTAACAGCCTGTGGCAGGACGTGCCAGCGTTTGGCAAAGCTCTACGAAAGAGTCGAGCATGAAGACAGATGTCGTAATTCGAATCGCTATGTGGCTCGTGGAGCGCAATGGTGCTGGATCTTCGGGGGAAGCCTTTGCGGGAGATCTCCTGGAGACTTTCGCCAATGGCGGCAGCCGTTGGTGGTGCTTCGCTCAGGCGCTGCGGAGAGTGGCCTCGTCCGTCGAGTTGCGTTTCCGTGCCTTGCTGTTCCCGTTGTGGTACTGCATCGCTTTCGCCTTCCTGCATCCGTTGTGGCAGTGGTTGTATGCGCCTTCGGCCACGCGCCTGCTCACGGGCTATCAAAGTACTACAGTGTGGCCGGGGTCAGCTGTACTGGAGATCGGCGTAGGCCTGCTCCCTGCGGTGCTCTTCGTCTGGATGGGCATCTTCGTCTTCCTGCTTCTACGCCGCCAGCGCATAAGTTTGGTGCGGATACTGCTCTCGCTCTCCATTGGCTGCTGCGTGGTTTCTGTGGAGACGATGCTTCGGCTCTGTGCCATGCAGCCCGATCTTCGCATGCTCTCACGTGCCGACTTCTACTATCCGATTTCGCACTCCCGCTTCAGCGCGTTGTTATTCCTTGGCCTGTTCGCTGCCATCGGTCTGCTCCCCCGCGAACGCCGTCTAAGCAATCGTGGACGGTATGGAACACGGCGACTCGGTCATCGTGACTTGCTGCGGGTTGTGCGAGGCCTGGGGCTTATGGCTGTGCTTGTGCCTCAAGTGTCGGCGCAGACGTTGACACCGCAGGGAGTCGCAGCGAAGCGGCTGGTGCAGCTCGTTGAACTATTCGACGTCAACGATTGGAAGGCCTTCCATGCGGTTTACGTAGCAAGCTTCGTCAGCGTGCCGCCTGATGTTCCTTTGGGAAGAGAGTTTTTCCGTCATCGTACAGGAGGGCTCGATTTACGCAAGCTGGAGGAAGATACGCCGACACAAGCAACCATGCTGGTGCAGGAGCACAATTCCGATCAGTTCGCACGCATCAGCCTCGAAGTAGAGCCGGATGAGCCTCACCGGATCGTGCAGCTGCGCATGGGACCTATCGAGCGACCAGCCGAGTTTCCTTATGGCTCTCTCACCGATGTGGAAGTGATTGCCCAAGCCCGCACTCGACTGCACGCCTTGGCGGATGCCGGTCAGTTCGCGGGCGTGATGCTGATTCAGCACGACGGCCGCACCGTGTACTCCGATGTGCTCGGCGAGGCCGACCGCACCCGGCACATCGCCAACACGATGGAGACGCGCTTTCGCATCGGATCGATGAACAAGATGTTTACAGCGGTGGCAACGCTGCAGCTTGTCGCGGCGGGCAAGTTGCAACTCGATGCGCCTATCGGGCGCTATTTGCCGGACTACCCCAACAAGGATGCTGCTACCCGCGTCACGGTGAGACATCTTCTTACACATACGGGTGGTACCGGAGATTTCTTTGGACCTGATTTCGATACGCACCGGATGACGCTGCGCACCCACGAGGACTTCGTCGCGCTCTTTGGGCCACGGCCATTGCGCTTCGCGCCCGGCACACGCTTTGAGTACAGCAACTACGGCTTTCTCATCCTGGGTGCCATCATCGACCACGTCAGCGGGCAGAGCTATTACCAGTACGTTCAGGATCACGTTTATACAGCCGCCGGTATGACTTCCACCGGCTCTGAACCGGAGAATGTCGTGGTACCCAGACGCGCGATCGGCTACACGCAGGAAGGCGGAGAGCCGTGGCATCCGAGTAACGCGTATCTTCCGTATCGAGGTGCGTCCGCAGGTGGCGGGTACACCACGGCCGGTGATCTCCTGCGCTTTGCGGACGCACTTCAACATCACAGGCTTCTGAGCGCCCAAGACACTCAACTTCTGTTAACACCGAACAGAGCACAGGGGGGCGGCGACCACTACGGTTTCGGTTTTGGAATTGAGGATGAACCTAGCGGTGTCTGCTTCGGCCATTCGGGCGGTTCTCCGGGCCAGGCCGCCATGCTGGAGGTCTGCCCGCAGGCGGGCTACACCATCGTGTGGCTTGCAAATGTCGATCCACCTGGAGCGCTTCTCCTGGCGGAGTACCTTATGCACCGCCTGCCTCAGCGATAGCACCTGCATCCGCCGGAAGCACGACGTATGGTGAAGTTCGTGTTGTGCCCGGCGCCTACGACGAGAGAGGGCGCGAATGGCCGGAACAAATGGTGTGGTGCTCATACCAGTCTTGACGCTTGTGCTCGTGCGGCGGGTTCGGCTCTTTCGAGTGCAAAGAATCGAGGAATGGCCGGCGATGTGGGCGGCTGACATCGGACCGGTGTTGTGGATGGAACCAGCCTTCGGAGAGTTTCTGCGTGGAATCGGTCCATCGCTGGCGGCAGCATTAGTCGCGGGAGGCGGGATGGCAGCACTGGCCGGAGGAAACCCGGTGAGTGCCTGCCTGTTATTAGCGGTGGCGGTCGCGATGCCGGCATGGCGATGGCCGATGGCCGATCGAGCGGGACGAAAGAGCGGTTGGAGCGTGGAAGCGGCCTTAGCGACGGTGCTGATGGTGATAATGGTGAATTGGGTCGCACGCTCGAGACCAGGTGATCCAGAGGCGAGGGTGCGGCGGCCGCCTCTGGTCGCGGCCTCGCGCACTGGAGGAGATCTCTCGGGCGTCATTCTGACATTGCCTGTTAAGCCGCGAGAGAAGGTGTTGCCGTCACCGCCGATACAGCGGGGTGGACAAGTGACGACGGCAATGCGACCGGTGCGGATCGAGTTTGATGGCGTTTACTGGTACTTTCAGGCTCCGGACCCGCGGCCGCCACGAGGTGCCAAAGTGGTGAAAGGGGATCCGATGCGTGCACAGATCCGGTCCACAAACACGATTCCAATACAGATGGAGGCGCATCAGCGCTTGCCAGAGAATATGTCGATGGATCTATATCGGGAGATTGTAGTGGCGGTGAAAGATGCAGATTCTGTGCCGGGGCTCATCCGGGTAAGCCTGCTGCTTGCAGGCGAGAAGACGACCCAGCCACTGTTGCTCGGAGCGCGGGTGTTGGAGGCCAGTCGGACGCAACGAGGTTTCCAGAGCAGGTCGGCTGTCGAGGAGGAGCTGCATTTCGTAGTTACGCCGGCAGCTCGCGACAGAAGTTGGTCGGAGTTGGTGGTACGGATAGAGCCCGAAAGCGCAAGGGCACAAGCGGGTGCGCACGTGATGGTGAAGAATTTCCTCTTGGAGCCTTAGCAGCACACGCTGGCGCTGTGATCGTCCCCGCACCCCGCGAGAAAAAGGACGAAGTGCTCATCACGAGTAGCTGCTGTGCGCTCCCGTGCCTTGATATGTCCTGATGGAATCGCTTCGCTGTACCCAAGACAGCAACAATACCTGGTGTTCATCGCCAGAACAAGGGCTCCAGCTCGCCGGTTCTCATAAACCAGTGTTTGTGAGAACATCGGACTGCAGCTGCAGAACCCTCCTTTTCTACAGTAAAAGAGCGAATGTTACGTTACGTTGAGGTATATGTATGGTCCGTCGCCTGATTGCAAGCGAAATTGTTTGATAGCGGAAGCGGTCTGCTCCTATGTATACGGCTTCTTAGTGGAGCGGTCCTGCTGCTCCGAGCCATGATGGAATCCGCACCCTCTCTCTCCTCATTACCCTAGCGGTCTCAGTGACAGACCATATACCTCAGCAGGATCAGAGCGGGTCGGTTTGACCTGTTCAGCCATCAACAATCTACTTGCAAACCTGGTGAGAACTTTGGAAACCTTCGTCGCCGTCGTAAGGGAAAGTGGGAAATCGCTCTTTGATTTTCCAGCTTTTCCTTACGTGCTGAATGCAGCGTTGTACGATTGGCCGCTGGTCAAAACTGCCCACGCCATCCGTGCGATCTTGTTCGCCATTGCGACAATTGCCACGTTGCGTGGGGACCGGGCTTCGAGCCGGTCCAGCCATGCGCCGAATTGGTGTCGTTCCCGTTTCACCTGAGCAAGCACGGCACGACCGCCGTGAACGAAGAGTCGGCGCAGATAAGGGTCGCCTCGCTTGCTGATTCCGAGTAGCCTCGCCTTGCCACCCGTGGAGTGTTGCTTCGGAACGAGTCCAAGCCAGGCAGCCAGATCACGGCTCTTGCGAAACGCAGCGCCGTTCCCGATAGCGGCGGTGAGCGCCGTCGCGGTCAGCGGGCCAATGCCTGGAATCGTCAGCAATCGCCGGCAGCCGTCCTCTCTCCTGGCAAATCGGGCGAGTTCCTGATTGCTGGCATCGATCTGCTCCTCGAGCTTGTTCCATTCCTCGCGAAGCTCCAGCAGCAGCATCCTCATCCGTGGCGAGAGCAGGTTCTCTGCATCTTGGAGGATCGAAGGAATTTGTCGCTTCAGGTGCGCCGGTCCCGCAGGAACAGTGATCCCATGCTCCAGAAGGAAGCCGCGGAGCTGGTTGATCACGGCAGTCTTGCGACCGATCCAGCGATCCCGGACGCGGTGCAACGCCTGTAGATCCAGCTGAGCCTCATTCTTCACTGGCACGAAACGCATGGTTGGCCGCTGCACAGCCTCAGCGATGGCTTCGGCATCCACATAGTCGTTCTTGTTGGACTTCACGAACGGCCGGACATACTCGGCCGGCATGAGCTTCACGTCGTGGCCCTGCTTCAGAAGAATACGGGCCAGGAAGTGTGCACCCGGACAGGCTTCGATGCCAATCAGGCATGTCGGCAGGTTCACGGTAAAGGTGACCAGCTGCTTGCGGCTGAAGCGCTTCTTGGTGACGATGTGGCCTTCCTTGCTCAGGCCAACCAGGTGGAATACGGTCTTGCCAATATCAATACCGCAAACGTGGACCTTCATGGGAGAATCCTCCTGTGCTCGCCTTCATCCTGCCACATCTGAGTTGAAGGCGACGGACCATCCCATTACCCGAACGCACGCATGTAAAGGCTCCATCGAGAGCTGAATTGTGATGTGCCCAGGACGCGTGTCAGACTTGCATGTTGGGAAAGGGAAAAAGAGTGTCAGAGCAGGCGTATACGGTTGAGGTCCAGCCCGACTATCTGGAGAAGATCACCCGTGCTAGGCCAGCCCAGGCTCTCGCTGAACTCATCTGGAACTCGTTGGACGCAGACGCGAGCTACGTTTCGACACGTTTTGGTCATAATGCGCTGGGCGGTCTAGCCTCGATTCAGCTTAGAGACAACGGAACTGGCATTCCATACGAGAAAGCCCCAGAGCTATTTAAGCGCTTAGGTAGAGAACACGCCCTCTGTCGTGGTGTGCAATTTAACATCCAGAAGATCTGGCTTCACTGTCACAATTGGGAATGACCGCGCTCTCCCCTTTTAGGAGGCGGTGCGCACTAAAACGTGCCTAGAATGGCCATGTTCCCGTTCCTTAAGGTATCCCCCGACCAGCCTTAACGTGCCTTATACTCCGCTCTGGCGGGCCCCTCGGCTACGAGTCTTATTCGCAACGGAGCGTCTGCATGGGATCGACGGTCGCGGCTCTTCTTGCGGGTAAGAGGCAAGCCGCAGCGGAACAAATCAGAAGCAGCAGCGTAACCCCGGCGAGCATCCACGGAGCAGTGACGCTCGCCGGCATCCAATGCCGTAGCGCCCTTTCCAAGGTGAGGTTCAGGCCAAGACCGACGACGACCCCGCTCGCCACCGTTGCCAACGTAACTCGAATGACAATCCACACAACGTGCGCTCGCTGCGCGCCCAGCGACAGGCGGATGCCGATCTCATTCGTCCGCTGCGCGATGGCGAAGCTGACCGTGCTCGCGAGCCCGACCAGAGAAAGCACCAGCGCCAGGCCGCCGAAGAAAGAGAACAGGATCGAGAAGAGCCGTTGCTGCATCCAGACAGGATCGAGTTGTAGCCCTTCTTCAAGATCGTCAGCCGCCGTGATCGTCCTCTGCTCCGGGTTGACAGAGTGCAGCGCTGTGCGCACGGCCTTCAGCGATGCCAGCGGCGGCCCTGCCGTACGGATGAACAGTTGCGTGTAGTCCCACATGAAGCTTGTGTACGGTACATAGATCGCAGGCACGACCGGCCGTTCGAGGCCATCGTTGCGCGAGTCGGCAACCACCCCGATGATCTGGCGTTGCTTGCCACTCTGCGGAGAGGCGGCAGCCAGTGGACTTCCATCATTCTTAAGCGAGTCGACGGTGATCTGGTGGCCGATCGCATCGCCATGCGGCCAATAGCGCTGCGCCAGCGCCTGATTGACCACGGCAACGAAGTCTCCTCGCCGGTTCTCTGACTGGTCCCATAGCCTGCCTTTGAGCAGAGGAATTTTGAGGGTGGCAAAATACTCCTGGCTGACCAGCGAGGTGGCCGCTTGTTGTTCCTGTTGCGACGGTGCGCCTAGAATCTCGAATGGCGCCTGCAATCCGTCAAAGGGCGGAGAAGGCGGAATACCACGCGCGCACACGGCGACCGAGAGCACGCCTGGAACGCCAGCCGCACTCTCGCGTACCTGGTCGATATACGCTGCGCGCGCCACTTGGTTCTTCGTCGTATCTCGCTTCAGTGGGATGCCGACGACCATCACGTTGTGCGGGTCATATCCCAGTTGAGTGGACGTAATCTTCAGGAAACCCGCAATCGCGGCCGCTGCGAAGCCAAGCAGGAGAAAGGTCACGGCGATCTGGCTGCCGATCAGGATGTTGAGCGTGCGCCTGCTGCTATTGACGCCCGCCGTGCGCGAGGTGCTCTGAATCACCTGCGACAGGTTCGGGCGTGAGAGCCGCAGCGCCGGATAAATGCCGGAGAGCAGGCCCGCGATCAGCGCAAGGCCGACAGAGAAAGCCAGAATTGGAAGATGGATGTCGATGGCAGCTTCCTGAGGAAACGCATTCGGCATCAACCGCAGCGGAAGCTGCGCCAGCCAGAACGACATGGCAACGCCGATAGCAGCCCCCGCGCACGAGATGGCCAGCGATTCGACGAGCAACTGCCGCACGATGCGGAACCGACTGGCTCCAATGGCGCTGCGAATGGCAAGCTCATGCTGGCGAGACTCTCCCCGAGCAAGCAGAAGGATCGAGCAGTTGGCGCAGCCGAGCAGAAGCAGCAGCACGACCGAAGCAAAGAGAAGCGCAAGTGTGCGTCCGGTGCGATGAATATAGGGTTCCGCAATCGGCTGCACGCTCACCTGAAAGGACGCGGGAAAATGCTTCGGCGTCTCCTGCTTGAACTGATTGAGAAAGGATTGGAACTCGGCGTTCGCCGCCGCCAGACTAACGCGTGGCTTGGGCTTGATCCATGGAAACAAAACAGGGCTGCGAGTCGCCGTCCAGGGAATATAGACGTCGACGTTGCTTACCGTCTGCGTAAAGGTAAATCGCCGTGGCATGACGCCGACGATGGTGTAGTTCTCATGGCTCAACTGCAGCATTCGTCCGACGATCTTTGGGTCACCGCCGTATTTGCTCTGCCAGTATTTGTAGGCGAGAACGACGACATTGGACGGCGGCCTGCCGTTCGCCACATCGAACGGTTCGATTCCCCGGCCCAGCTTTGCCGGGATACCCAGAAAGCTCGATATATTGCTGGTGACGTAGGCCGCCTGCACATCTTCGGGCAGCTCGCCCCCGGTTGCCGTAAGCCCATTGGGCATAAAGCCGAGGACACTATCAATCGAGTTGGCCTTGCTGAAGCTTTCATACTGCGATGGAGTCAGCGCAAACCACGTGGGCGTCTGCGGATGCTCTTCGTTGATCACTGCCGGGTTCACAATGCGGTCGGCACCAGCATAGGGAAAGGGATGAAGAAGCGCGTCGTAGACCACGCTAAAGATAGCCGTCGTAGCGCCTATCCCTAGCGCGAGCGACAGCACTGCCACCAGCGACACCGCACGGTTCCGGTAAAGCGAGCGCAGGCCGTAGCGAACATCGCCGCCAATCTCGTGCAGCGGCCGCAGCCCAATGGCAGAGCGGTACTTTTCCTTCTGCACATCCACGCGGCCGAACTCTGCCTTCGCCTTTCGCCGCGCCTCCTGTTCGGGAACGCCGCCTTCGACAAGCTGTTGCGTGTACGAGTGGATATGGAACTGCAACTCCTCTTCGATATCGCCTTCGATACGTGTGCGATGAAAGAGGGCCTTCCACCACGAACGAAGCTCGGACCGAAGCTGGGCAAAGAACATCATGCCTGCTCCGGCGTTGCGTCGAGAATGGCATTGACGACCTTGGTCATCTGCGACCACTTCACCGTCTCCGCTTTGAGCTGCCGCGTCCCCATAGCCGTCAGGCGATAGAACTTTGCCCGGCGGTTGTTGTCCGACTCGCCCCACTCGCCCTCGATCCAACCCTTATGCTCGATCCGGTAGACGGCGACATAGAACGACCCCTGCGCAATCTCCAGCCGCTCGCCGGAGATCTGCTGAATCCGCAGCAATATTCCGTAGCCATGAAGCGGGCCCAACGAGACCGCCTTGAGAATCAGTATCTCCAGCGTCCCTTGTAGAAGATCGACCTGTTTTCCCATCCCCTACTCTCCTAGTTGAAATAGGAGAGTACGCGATGCTCTTTATGTCGTCAAGACATTTTGCCAACCAAATTCGAAAAGCAGATAACTTCCAGAGCTGGACCAGCTTGGCTCAACTGTCGCCAAATCGCCGATGCACTCACTGAGCGATGTAGGGGCCAGCTATTAATGCCCACAAAGTCTTGGTCGATTGTCGTTCTCACAGTCCGCTAATTTGCGCGGGCGTGCGTCCATCAAGGCAGGGTACATGGGCGAGCTTTTTAATTAGGCCCTCGATTTTGGTCAGGTCGCCTTCAACAATGCCCCGCTCATCCGCGCTAAGGGGCACTTCCTCAAGATAACGTCTAATTGACGCTTTGCTTTCCAGCGCCTGGGCTCTTGCACTCTCTTTGGGAAGATTGAAGTCGCAACCTGCACACGCCATTCGGTGCGGACAGGTGCTCCAAAAGGGATTGGTGCAGTAGGAATCTTCGAGGTCGTAGAAGGCGTACGGCTCACCGGACTGCTTGCCAGCCATCTCGTGATCGATGAGCACCGAAACCATGTGGGCCATGTGGTCGGCCTGGGCGAATGCAGCCTGCCTTGGCACACAGAAGAGGAATGATCGTCCTGTTCAGCACCGACGATCCCGCTTTTCGGCCCCGGAACTGAAAAAGGAACCGCACCCGTTCGCCATTGGACGACGCTCGTGGACGAATCACGAGCCACAGAGCCAGAGCAACCATCGCCTCCCAGCTCTATAACGCCAAAGAGCCGCTGAGTCTATTTGAGTTGCAGGAATGGCTCGGCCACAGTTCTCCTGAGTCAACCCGCCATTACACAAAGATCACACCGACGAAACTCGCAAAGTCCTACCAGGATGCTGGATACTTCGCCCGAAACTTGAGAGCAGTCGAGGTTCTCATCGACCAGGATGCCGTTAGACGCGGAGGACCACCCGATGAGCCATGGAAACTCTAAGACCTCGGTCACGGCTATTGCTCCTATGACTTCTTCGACCAGTGCCCACATCGGATGGCTTGCGCGCGCTGCGACTTCTACGTCCCCAAGGAATCCAGCAAGGCACAAAGCATCGAGGCCAAAGCGAACTTGCTCCGACTGAGACAGGAGATTCCACTGAATGAGGATGAGCTGCGCGCTGTTGAGGACGGGATTACTGGACACGAGAAGCTTGTCGCAAAGCTCATATCATGCCCGACGCCGGACTTACGCTGATTCGGGAACAGAAGCTCCCTTTTGAAGGGAAGCCTCTCGGGAAGCTTCATCTCACTCGTACCGCAGGGCCACGTTGGGATTCACCCTGCTAGCAGATCGTGCCGGCAGTAGAGTCGCCATAACGGCTGCAAGAACCAGCAGCAACATTCCGACGACAAACGTGGCAGGATCATGAGCACTTATGCCGAACAATTGGTTTGACAGAACTCGTGTCGCAGCTAGTGCAGCGATGAGACCCAATATGGATCCAGCCCCTATCAACCTCAAACTCTGGTCCATAACCAGACGCAGAATATCGATCCTGCTCGCTCCCAACGCCAAGCGGACGCCGATCTCCTGCGTCTGCTGTGTCACTAAGAACGCGATCAGTCCATAGAGCCCTATAAGCGCCAGGATAAGGCCAGTTGCAGCGAAGAAGCCGACTAGCAGAGTTTGGAAACGCGGTTGGTCGGCGAGCTTGCTTACTCTCTCATGCAATGTCGCTACGTCAATCGGTAGGGTAGGATCGAGCGCTGCAATCTGTGAGCGAACCCACCGTGATGTCTGCTCCACTGGCAGCGAACTTCGTATCACCGCTACCGAGGTTCTGTCCCAGGCTCCGCCCCCATCCCAGTCCCCTGTAAGATCTCGGCGTAGTCGGTAGAATTCGGGTATCTGATCCTTGGCAAGGCCACTGTTTTTTACATTTGCTGCAATTCCAACGATGACACTCCAGGGCTCGGCGGCATCGTTCTTTTCAAACCGAATCTGTTGGCCGATCGGATTTTGATTGGGAAAGAACAGGTCGGCTAGACCTTGGCTAAGAACGACCGTGCGTTGACTTGCTGCCATGTCTTCTTGACGAAAGCCTGCTCCGTGCAGCATGGGGATGTCCAAGGCGCGAAAGTAATCATTCGAAACCAAACGTGAACCTACAACCCCGATGACACTCGGGCTGGATAGTGACCTTCCGCCAATGGCGATCTCGTCAAGACGGCTTCCGAAGTGGCTAGGGCCGGGGGGAAGAGAGTCACTCACGGAAACCACAGAGATCGCCGGGCCGAACCGGAGCCGTGTCATCAGTTGGTGAAAGAAGTTCAAGCGGCTTACTGGCGTAGGGTAAGCGTGCTCCCCTAGGGTGAGAGTCACTGTGATGGTATTGTCGGTGCGCATGCCGAGATTCTGATCTTCCAGATTGCGGAAGCTCCGTAACAAAAGCATCGAACCAGCCAGCAAGACCATGCTTACGGCAATCTGCGTCACGACCAGCCACTGTCGGACGGTGGCATGAGAGACAAAATTCCGAGAGCGTCCGCTCAGCGTCCCGCTGCGTGGCTTCTGCAGCGCAGGCCATAGGCCGAAGAGCGCGCCACAGACCAGCGAAAAGAGGATAGTAATGCAGACGATTCGAAAGTCGAGGCGAATTTGAGAGAGGTAGGGAATCGTGGCGGGAGCTATGGCCAGGGAGAGACGAAGCAAGACCATCGCCAGGATGCATCCCATGATCGCACCTGCAATCGACAGTAAAAGGGATTCGGTAAGTGCCTGACGGGCAATCCTGGCCCGGGTGGCTCCAAGTGCAAAACGAATGGCGAGTTCGCGCTGTCTCATCGCACCCCGTGCCATGAGGAGGCTCGCTACGTTCGCGCAGGCAATGAGAAGCACCGCGGTTACAGCGGCGAGAAGTATCCACGCAGTCATGCGTACGTCCTGCATCTGGCTATCGCGCAGGGAGCGAACCCTTACATGGACGTCGTAACGAAGGTCTGGCGGTATCCGCTGCAATGCCTGTTGAAAGAGAGGCTGCAGTTCAACCTCGGCTTGCTGGATGCTTATTCCGGGCCTAAGCCTGGCAAAAGCTCGTCTGGGACCTCCTAAGCCCCCATTCGATGCGCGATCCGCGCCCTCGCCGAGGGCTTTTGGAAACAGAACGTCGACAGCCTGAAGCCGGGGCATCTCAAAATCTTTGGGCAACACGCCCACAACGCGAGTCGGGTTCCCATCAATATCGATCGTCTTGTTCAGGATGCCGCGATCCAAGTTGTAGTGATTGCTCCAAAAGCCATAGGAGATGAGAACTACCTTGGGTCCGTTCGGAACATCTTCCTCCGGCAGGAAATTACGACCCAAAATAGGGGAGACTCCGAGGGTTGGCAGGAAGTTGCCTTCCACGGACTCACAGTTTAGCTGAGCAGGGTTTTTCTCGTTCAGGTCGCATTCACCCGTCGTTGCGTCTTCGGAAGTTAGCGACTCAAAAGGCCGTTGATAACGCTGCCAGTCGTAATAGAAGTAGCCCAACATGAATTCGCTTTCGAGCGAATGTACCAGACCCACCGAAACAAGTCGGTCTGCATGTGAGTATGGCAGTGGACGAAAGAGGATTCGGTCTACGACGCTGAAAACTGCTGCGGTTGATCCGATACCGAGCATGAGCGTCGCAACTACGGTGAAGGTAAAGATCGGGTTGCGACCAAAGCCGCGAAGACTGTAGCGAATGTCTTGAAGGATGGTCTCCACGAGATGACTGGGCCGCTGCTCGTGTGAATGATACCGTGCGCTTTCGACACTGCCAAAGGCGATCAATGCCTGCCGGTGCGCCTCCTGCGTTGTCATGCCGGCGGACACGTTGGCGTCCATTTGTTGTTGGAGGTGGAACTGAAGCTCGTCATCGACCTCATGATGAGTCTTGGGAGACAACAGGAAACGAAGACGGGTCAGCCACTCCTTGATCAATTCATAGCCTCCTTAGATCTGCTTAAGCACCAGCGCAATGGCGGTGCTTAGCCGATCCCAATCTCGAATCTCGTCCTTCAATTGCTTCTTGCCCGCAGGCGTCAGGGAGTAAAACTTTGCTTTGCGATTGTTGTCGGAGGGCCCCCACTCTGCCTGAATCCAGCCTCTGTATTCAAGTCGATGCAGCGCAGGATAGAGAGAGCCCTGCCCGATCAGGAGCGCCTCCTTCGACACCTGTTGGATTCGCTGTGCGATGCCCCATCCATGAATGGATTCAAGTGCAAGCGTCTTAAGAATGAGGAGATCGAGCGTGCCCTGCAAAAGATCGGATGATGGCGGCATTTTCCCCCCGGACTCCTACAAGAGAGTGAACTGCCTTCCTGTCGACTGTCAAGGGAAAGAATAAAGGTAAAACCGATTCCATTCAGCGGGTTTCTGCCCCTACACCTTCCGCATACTCCTGAATCGCGGCTGTACAGATCTGTAGTGGTCCCATTGACCAAACGGCCTGATCTCTGCTGATCCCGAGTTCAAGCTTGAAGAGCCGACAAATTGACGAGGCAACAGATTCCACAATAATCGGCGGAACGGGCCACCGCGCATCCGTCATTGTTGGAGAGCACGATGGCGGGTTTGCCCTCCAGTCGGGGCGGAAGACGCGCTCGCAGCTCACGTAGAAGTTGTTGCAGTCGATCAGGCCGAAGACCTTGTGAGCGCCGGAGCAAAAATAGGCCATGTATCGCTGCGTGAGTGGCGGTACATGGCGGTGTAAGAGTAGTCCACTGCCGGGATAGGGTTTGCATGGAACGTTGCGAGAGCGACGCGATTCATGGGACACCGGAGGATGTTCAAGGTGGAGCTATACGGTCGTGTGCGTCGTGCGGTGCTGGTGGAGGGACGGAGCCAGCGCGCGGTGGCTCTGGAGTTCGGCGTCTTTCGGGACTCGGTGCGGAAGATGCTGCGCTACTCGGTTCCGCCAGGGTATCAGCGGCAGCAGCCGGTGAAGCGGCCGAGGTTGGGCCATGGCTCGGCGTGATCGACGCGATTCTGGAAGATGACCGGCAGCGATCAGCCAAGCAGCGGCATACGGCCAAGCGGATCTTCGACCGGCTTCGGGAAGAGCACGGATTCAAGGGCGGCTACACGATCGTGAAGGACTACGTGCGCATGGCGACGCTGCGCGGGCGGGAGATGTTTGTGCCGCTGACGCATTCGGCGGGCGAGGCGCAGGTGGACTTCGGCGAAGCGTTGGCGGTTATTGCCGGCGTGGAGCGGAAGGCGCACTACCTGGTGATGGATCTGCCGCACTCCGATGAGTGTTTCGTGGTGGCGTTTCCGGCCGAGACGACCGAAGCGTTCCTGGAAGGTCATGTGCGGGCCTTTCTTACTTCGGCGGCGTGCCCACGCGGATCCTCTACGACAACACGAAGATTGCGGTGGCGAAGATCCTGGGCGGCACGGAGCGGCAGCGAACGCGAGCCTTCTCCGAGCTGCAGAGAACCGCGATCGATTGCTGAACTCCGCGGTCGCGCAGCGCTTCTTTGCGGGGGTGAACATGCAGGGCGAAGCGCTTCATGAGTGACGAGCACTTTACCGTGGACGGGACGCTGATTCAGGCCTGGGCGTCGCAGAAGAGCTATCACCCGAAGGGCGGCTCGGACGATGGGGACGGCACCAACTTCCATGGCCAGAAGCGCTCCAACGAGCCGCATCAGTCGACCACGGACCCGGATTCGCGGTCGTACAAAAAGAGTTACGGCAAGGAGTCGAAGCTGAGCTATCTGGGCCATGCCCTGGTGGAGAACCGTAACGGCCTGATCGCGGCCGCGATGGTGACCCACGCCGATGGACATGCCGAACGCGATGCCGCGCTGCTGATGCTCGACCAGAAGCAGAAGGTCCGCTCCCGCCGCATCACCGTGGGAACGGACAAGGCCTCCGACACGCGGGACTTCGTCATCGCCGCACGCGCGTTGAACGTCACCCCCATGGGACCGAGAACAACAACGGACGCCGCTCCAGCCTGAACCGCAGAACCACGCGGCATCCAGGCTACGCCCTCAGCCTGAGCCGCCGCTGGCTGGTCGAGAAGGGCTTTGGCTGGCTCAAGCAGACCGGCCCGCTGCGCCAGGTGAAGCTGCGCGGCCTGGCGAAAGTGGACTGGCTATTCGTCTTCAGCTGCGCCGCCCACAACCTGATCCGGCTGCCTAAGCTACTCGCGCAACAAGACACGGAAATGCTCGGCAGCAGTGCGCCTGAACGCCGGTTGCGTGTTCAAAACGGCTCTCCTGATCCCACTTCTCCACTCGCGAAACACCTGACACCACACAATCAGGACTTCTACACACCATCGAGCCCCAGCCGGAAAGCTATTTCAACAAGCTCCTAGTACTACAGTTGTAGATAGAAGACCGGAAGCGGTGAGCCACGCTTTCTGTAGTGACAGCGCAGCGCATGGAACTGATGCCGTCTTCGCCATCCGGACCAGTGCAGCAGGT